>JAEEGH010012244.1_pt1 | contig 19306 bp, 19 predicted proteins | sample 9134181 | NCBI WGS metagenome assembly JAEEGH01 (sample SAMN16246544, study PRJNA631951) | gut metagenome | biome: gut microbiome; feature: rumen; material: DP-attached | host: Bos | place: Iran: Karaj | collected 2018-10 | reverse complement strand
CCACCGGAGTTTTTCACACTGCATCATGCGATGCTGTGCGCTTATGCGGTATTATCAGTCGTTTCCAACTGCTATCCCCCAGTATGAGGCAGGTTGCCCACGCGTTACTCACCCGTCCGCCACTAAGTATACTCAAGCTTCGACCGAAATCTCTGCAGCGAATATACTCCGTTCGACTTGCATGTGTTAGGCACGCCGCCAGCGTTCATCCTGAGCCAGGATCGAACTCTCACGTTAAAGTTAATGTTCAATCCGGTCAAAACTTAAGCTTGGCTTTTTGTTCTGTCCGTTTTACTTTTGGTTTGTTTGTTCTGAAATTTTCATCCGCAATGATCAGATCTTGCGAAACACTTCGTGTTTCCCAAGCTTTTGCATTCGCAAAATGAAATCTGTAATAATCAGCTCTTGGCAAGCGAGCTTGCCGACCTGCTTATTCCATCTTTCGCTCTGCTCATTGCTCTTTGGAATTTTCAGGGTTGCATTACTGTTTATTTGTCAAGGTGCTTTGTTTTCGTTGCTGTTTGCCGCAACTCATTCAATATATCATGTTCGCAGCTCTTTGTCAACAACTATTTTTAAAAAATTTAAAACCGCTTGTTTCTTGCGGATTTATGACCGCTCTCTCAAGCGGGCAAATGCTATTATAGCAAAGTGAGTTGGCAAATGCAACACCTAATTTAAAAAAATTACATTAACTTTTTTAGGCACTAAATCTGCCGTTTTTATTGTTTCCAAATACTATAACTTGTGCCTCTGTACTGCTTAGTCCATCTGCTTGCCATATTATTTTTCATTATTGATACAAATATTACAGCTGCATTATACTAAAAACATATTCTTTTTTCTTAATTCTTTAATATATATTTTTTTCTCATTCAACCACCGGGGTAACCACAATGAGTAAAACAAATGATCTTACAAGCGGGAATGTATCTTCCAAACTTCTAAAGTTCTTTTTCCCAATACTTCTTACGAACTGCCTTCAGCAGGTCTATTCCATTGCAGATACTGCCATAGTTGGCAAGGGCATCGGTGATAATGCACTGGGCGCTGTGGGGAATCTTGCCTCCCTCTTCTTTTTCATAATTGGTTTTTCAACAGGTATCACAAACGGATTTGCAGTGATCATAGGACAGTTCTTCGGATCGGATGACAGGGAAGAGCTAAAAAGATCTGTTGCCCTATCTGCCGAGCTGTCTTTTGTAATAGCTCTTTTCCTGACAATCATTGGTCTCCTGATACTCAAGCCCATCCTTATGCTTATACAGACCGACGAGCTCATCATGAATGACAGCCTGGCATATGGTTATATCATATTTGGCGGCCTGTCAATTACGATTGCATATAATCTGTGTTCCGGCATTCTTCGTTCACTTGGTGACAGCAAGACGCCATTCGTCGCAATTATGGTGTCTTCCATAATCAATATACTGATGGACAGCATCCTTATTTTCATATTTCATACAGGAGTTACCGGTGCAGCTGCCGCAACCATATTCTCACAGGCTGTATCCACGCTCATATGCTATCTTAAGATTCGCCGGATTCCGGAGATAAGGACCGCTATCACTGATTTTATCCCGGATATAAAAATGTTCGGCCTGCTGCTAAAAAACGGCTCAGCCATGGCATTTATGAATTCGATAACAGCAATCGGTACTATAGTTGTACAGAGATATGTAAACAGCTGCGGAGTAAGTTTTACTTCTGCCTATTCTGTATGTGTCAGATACCTCAACTTGTTTATGCTTCCCTCAATGACTGCCGGAATGGCTGCATCTGCTTTTGTAAGCCAGAATTTCGGAGCCAGAAAACCGGACCGGATCAGGCAGGGCGTCCATGTCTGTATAGCAATAGCTTTTTCTTCCTATATTCTGCTCGGTCTTTTAGCAATATTGCTTCCAAGGCAGCTGGCAGCATTTATGCTGAACGGAGACGACACGATCACGCTTGCATCTTCGTTTTTAAGAACTAGCGGCATATTCATTATCATTCTGAATCTGTTGTTTGTTTTCAGGAGTGCTGTACAGGGAATGGGATATCCATTTATCCCTATGCTTTCCGGATTTGCAGAGATGATACTTCGAATACCTGTCATAATAATGCTGTTGCCTGGTCTTGAGCTGAGAGCAGCCGCATTCGCTGATGCTTTCGCCTGGGCAGGTGCTCTTATTCTCAACTTTATTGCATATCTTTATTATTATAGTAACTTAGAAAAAAACCAGTTGTAGTATCAAAAACTTAGACCTTCTCATTTGGTGCTACAGCAAAACACCGCAAATTGTTTGTTGTAGTACCATCTGTTTACTTTTCTGCCTTTGGTTCTACAAACAGACTCTGCAATTCAGCCGCCGTAGTACCATATATGAACATTTTTCATCCTGGTACTACCAAGGCCTGCAAATCAGTCATTTTTCACACAAAAAAAGAAGTCCGGATAATTCCCGGACTTCCATCTTTGCTAAACGGAGAAAGCGGGATTTGAACCCGCGCACCGCGTTAACGGTCTACACCCTTAGCAGGGGCGCCTCTTCAGCCACTTGAGTATTTCTCCATGCCTGAACTCCTCTACCAATATGTGGTTATGAATCCAAACGTCCCGACCTTGTCAGGACACAAATAAAATTATACAAAGAGCTACTGACTTTGTCAATCGTTTTTATAACAGGCACTCAGGAGTTCTTCTCGTACAGGTTGTTCCCTTCCGAATCAATCACTACTATTGCAGGAAAGCGCTCCACCTTAAGCCTGCGGATGGCCTCGGTTCCCAGGTCCTCATAGGCGATGACTTCAGACTCCACAATAGCTTTGGATAACAGAGCTCCGGCTCCGCCTATTGCTGCAAAGTAAACTGCTCCGTTTCTCTTCATGGCTTCAATGACTTCAGGGCTCCTTCTGCCCTTGCCTATCATTCCCACAAGACCCAGATCAAGAAGCTCAGGGGCATACTTATCCATGCGGCTGGCCGTGGTTGGGCCCGCCGAGCCTATCGGTCTACCCTCTCTGGCAGGCGATGGTCCCATATAATAGATGACATTTCCGGCCATATCAAAAGGGAGCTCTCCTCCCTCAGCCAGCGCCTGCGCCATGCGCTTGTGTGCTGCGTCCCTGGCTGTATATACCGTGCCTGTTATGTAGACCATATCCCCTGCCCGGAGCTCTTTTGCGATTTCTTTGCTGATCGGTGCCTGTATCTCTCTATCCATATCAAATCCTTTGTAACAAATTATTCAGCCCAAAATGATGCAGTGGAAAATTCCGGACTGTTAACTTATAAGTTCGGCTTGTTCAGATAACCAGCCTGAACCATAAGTTTATCATCCTTGTTTCTACTGCTCATATAACCGCCGTTGCATGCCTGTTGACGTGGCAGCAAATATTCACTGCCACCGGAAGTCCCGCTATGTGCGTGGGATAAGTGTTGATATTGACTGCAAGGGCTGTCACACTTCCTCCAAGACCTGCCGGCCCGATTCCTGTGCTGTTGATCATGTCCAGCACTTCCTTTTCCATATCGGCTATATGCGGCAGCTCTGAATGTTTGCCCACCTGCCTGGTAAGAGCTTCCTTTGAGAGCTCGGCACACTTCTCGAAGGTTCCGCCTATTCCCACACCAACTACCATGGGAGGGCAGGCATTGGGACCTGCATCCTTAACCGCCTGAACGATGGCATTTTTGACTCCCTCTTCGCCGTCAGCAGGCTTAAGCATGAATACTCGGCTCATGTTCTCGCTGCCAAAGCCCTTAGGAGCTATCGTGATCTCTACTTTATCGCCAGGCACAATGTCGTAGTGGATTACGGCCGGGGTATTATCTCCTGTATTCTTACGGATAAGAGGATCTGAAACTACAGACTTCCTCAGGTATCCTTCCGTATAGCCCAGACGAACGCCTTCATTAACGGCGTCTGTAATGCCGCCGTTCACAAAGTGCACGTCCTGTCCTACTTTTATAAAGAATACTGCCATACCGGTGTCCTGGCAAATAGGTATCATATCCTTTTCAGCTATCTCCAGGTTCTCACCAAGCTGCCCCAGTATCTTCCTGCCAAGCTCTGAAGTCTCAGCCTCCCGGGCCTTCTCCATCGCTGCTTCCATATCTTTTGCCAGCTTATGATTGGCACTGATACACAGCTCTTTAACTGCCTTTGTAACCTCTGTTACATCTATCTCACGCATATCTTCTCCTCTGATAACGGCAGTCTGTTAAAACCGCCTGCCAAGAGTTCTCTACACTCACTCTCCGGCGAGTTCCTTTCTGATCTCGTCAAGCTCCTCAGCACTAGGGCTGGTAGGCTTCCATAAGATATGCTGGCCGTCGTCCTTATATCTGGGAATTATGTGCAGATGGAAATGCATCACAGTCTGTCCTGCTGCCTCGCCGTTGTTCTGCACAAGGTTAAGTCCATCGCAGGATAGCTTCTCCTTCATTGTTGCAGCTACCTTCTTGGCAACTTTGGCTGCTCCGGCCAGAACATCCTCCGGGATCTCGTACAGGTCTGCATAGTGGCCCTTTGGAAGAACCAGGGCATGTCCCCTGGTGGCAGGGCCGTTGTCCAGGATCACCCTGTAACCATCGTCTTCATATACGGTATTGGTCGGTATCTCTCCATTTGCAAGCTTACAAAAAATACAGTTTTCCATTACACCAGTCCCTCCATTATTTTATTATTCTTAAGAAGAATTATGTTTACTACAGCCAGAATGAATCCCGTAAGAAAGCCTCCCAGATGTGCCGGCGTATTGGCACCTGCCTGGAAAAAGCAGCTCTGTATCACTGATATCCCAAGGAGCACCAGCCTGAATATCACATTCCGGTTCCTCACAAAATTCTTTCTGTTTATTATTATCCAGGTAACGACAAAACCGACGATCCCCATTATGGCTCCGCTGGCTCCGACAGATATCCAGGAGAGGCCGTTATGGATCTCGTAGGCCACTGATATCATGTTGCCAAAGATCCCGGACAGAATATACAGAAATATAAAATAGCCGTGTCCTGTATAATTCTCAACGATCGCCCCTGCCAATGCCAGCATCAGCATGTTGTTAAAGAGATGCTGCACGTCTGCATGCAAAAACATCGCGGTAAAGAGCCTGTAATACTCCCCATTCTGCAGAACGATCTCCGAAACCAGAGCGCCCTTTTCATACATCCAGTACATGAAAGTGTTGCTGAGAAGAAAAATCACCACATTGATGATCAGCAGCCCTATGCTCATATAGGAAGATCTGTATATCTGTTCCTGTCTCGCCCAGAAGTCTCCCTGGGAGACGCTGTATTCCTGCATCGCGGTCCTCCAATACTATTCTGCCATCAGGTCAAAGAGCTGATCCATGCTCCTTAGCAGCTTGAAATCACCCTTCATCTTGACACTTCCTGACATGAATGCCCTCTGGAAGGTCATCCTTCCGCCCAGGATATCCTCAAAGGTCCTCTGATCCGTTGTGAGGAATACGTCGCAGTTCTCATCATCGCCTACGCGGCAGTCGCATTTTGTGTTCTGAACATCGATTATTATCGGACGAAGCTTGGCATTATCGGAAAAAGAGATCCTGTACCTGGCAACAACTCCTGCCACCGGGGTAAATTTCTTACTGAGAGTCTTGGCATACTCCTCCGAGCTGCCCGAAGTCTCCTCCCTGCCCATCTTGTCCCTGAAAATACTGGCCAGCTCCTGAAGATCCTCTTTCTGTTTGCGGACATATCTGTCATCGGAAGCATACTCCGAGAGCTGCTCTGACTCCTGCGGGGTGAGATCCATGATCTTGGCCACGCCCACTTTGTTGATGACAGCCTGGTTGCTGGCAGGAAATACAGGCATCTTCTGGTTGATGGTCCTGTAGATGTTCTCCGTCTTTTTGTCTATTATCCTGGCGTACTCGCTGCTGTTCTCCAGCTTGGTGGTATCGGCAATATAGCCGCACATTCCGTCGCAGGGAAGGCCGCCCAGCATCTCCCAGGCAGCTGCAAGGCTCATCATGCCCTCGCGCTCGCCGTGGGTAGTGGACATAACAACCGGAGCCATGTATATCTCCTTTATGCGGTCCTTGTCCCCATAAAGCCAGCAGGCATCCAGAAACTGCATCATGTAACCGCCGATGCCGAACCACTCAACGGTAGACGCCAGAATTATGCCGTCTGCGTCCTTGAGCGTGTTCGGAAGCGCAGTAATGCCGTTCCTCTGCTCGTAGAGATTGTACTGCTGTACCTTGACATTTAATTCCTGTAAAACTGTGGTGATCTGTGAGATTACGAAAAGCGTGGGATCGTCAATGATCCCTCTTCCGCCATAATAGATATTGATCTTCATGAACTCCCCTCCGCATCGATATTGGTATTATAACACACTTCAGCGGCAATCAAAACAAACTCTCCCTATCCGGATCTCATCCCCTTCCTCTATAAATGTCCTCTCCTGAGGCTTAAGGCGCACGCCGTTGCGGTATGTTCCGTTGGTGCTCCCGAGGTCCAGAACCGCCACGCGGTCTCCCTCGGCGACGAACCTGCAGTGCATCCTGGAAATGCTGGCGTCCTTCAGCACCCTGTCGACGCAGCCCTCCATCTTGCCCACGGTTATGGGGAGCTTCCCCAGTGCTATCCTTACGGTCTTGTCCAGGTTCCTTGAGAAAAGAGCCATCTCATCACAAAGATCCTCTCCCAGAACAACAGTCTCTCCGCATTCAAAGCTCATGGTATCATCCCTTTTCGCTGTGGTCCCTGTAGTCCTCATAACAGGCCTCATCGCAGGTTTTGGCTCCTCATACACAGGATACTCCCAAGTGACCTCCTCCTCAAAGACCTCGGGAAGGTCCTCATCTTCCTCCTGATCTTTCTTATTTGCCGACTCTTTCCCGGTACGTGCCTTCTTCATATCCATAAATCCCCCGACAAGCGCAACCACCCCGGTCACTGTGGACACCAGCATCACCAGAATGGAGAGAAGGTTTTCCTGATCTGAAAGCACAAAGTTCTTCCTGATGTACACCATGGCACCAACAACACCCATGAACAGCAGGGAGAAAAGAAGCTGCATCCGTCCTCCCAGGCGCTTTTTTGCCCTCTGCATCCTGCCTCTGTCTGCATCGCCCGGTCCATCTTTGTCCGGATCATCTTCCTCATCTGATATCAGCACTGTCTGCATAAGATCGTTTTCAGCAGGAAGCGCAGTATTTTCCTCTGTCTCCTCCTTGTCTTCCAGAATCTCCCCGATTATCTGATATACAAATTCCCCTCTCACCGAGGCTTTCTCACAGAGGTTATAGACAATTTCCGTGGCCTTCTCATCATTCTCATCCACCAGCTCAAGCAGCTCCATTGCAAGGTCCAAAAAGCTCCTGTTCTCATCATAAAAAGGGCAGAACATAAACCTGTACTCTCCGCTTGTAAGGTCCGTGTAAATGCTCTTTGCGCTAAAGACAATTCCCTCATCCGTCATCAGAAACTCAGACAGGTTCTCCAAAAGAGATCTTATACTCCCAAGGAGCCCCGCAATATCGTCATGTTTCATGCCCCTTACCGAGAATCTGTCCTTAATGCTCTGCATCGATCCTATCTCATAGTAGTAGAACTTCTCGCCGTTTATGTTTCTTACACTGCAGGATAGCAGCTCTTTAACCCGCCCGCTCCCGGCGATCCTGTACTGATAGGCATTGTCCTCCTTCTGCTCCTTACCCTTATTTTCAAGGACCAGATAATTGTGCTTTAACTCTCTGTAATATTTGTATTCCATCAATCTTCTCCCGTATCAAAATCCAGTATTTCTTTTCCTATATCCTTAATTCTCGTAAATTGTCTTATGTGTTTTGCGTATTCTCTTCTTTTGGCTTTGCCTGCTGCCTTGTAACCCCAGCCCCTTCGCTGCATCAGGAAGTATCCGGGCATGGCGCTGTGCCTTACCTGCGCGCTTCCGCTGACCATGATGTTCTTTCCGCTGACAGACGATTTTACCTCAGGCTTCGTGCTGCCAAAGTATTTGCTGCCGAGCTGTTCATCGGCTTTTGCACTGACGTAGGACGACATATCCCTGCCACTCTTACCATCTCCGGCTCTGGTTGCCCTGAAGGCCAGAACGTAGGTATCCTGGGAAAGGACACACCGGCCGTACAGGTAGTAGGAAAAATAGATTAGCAGCACAAAGGTGCAGATAACCATAGGGATTATCAGAGATGCCTCCAGGGTCATGTATCCCTTAAACTTTCGCAAAGATCATCACCCCCATACCAAATGTCAGAAACGGCACAAAAGGAAGCTTTGTCTTTCTCCCCACCCGGCGCAGGGTCAGCAGGATCCCTGAGATCATCCCGCTGGCAAATACGGCAGTAGTTGCTCCCAGAGCTGCCGTCATAAATCCCAGCGCAGGGCCGGCCGATAATAGCAGCAGTCCGTCCCCGTAGCCGACGCCTTCTCTGCTGACATATGCAATTATCAGGAAAAGAGCTCCCGGCAAAATAGACAATAACAGGTCCACCGGGTCAGCAGTTCCTCTGTACAGGTCCAGCGCCACCCTCACAAGCGACACGGCGCCGCAGGCGATTATTGGCAAAAGAGCTATCTCCCTGTTCCGGATATCCCTATATGAAGCAATGAGCATTATCATTAAAACAGCTATTCCAAAATACATTTTTCTCCTCCGCGATCAGTATCCGCATGCACTGCAAGGCCTTCTGCCTCCGACCTCCGAGAGCCTTATGGTGTAGATCTTTCTCTTTAGTCCCGGACAGCTCATGGTGCTGTGATATTTATCTCCGTAATCAGTTATGAACACATTTCCCCCACCGATTCCTCCTCCGCAGTACTCGCAGGCATGATATCTTTTTCCGTCGTTGTTTCTCTCAGATGAGATGCCGGCAAAGCCTGTGCTCCTGACCTTTATGTACAGGTGGCTGCAGTCGATGTTTCTGTGATACACTTCGCCTGATTCAGTGATGTACACCACTTCCTCCTGATCTTCATCTGCCCCCAGCCCCAGCGCTATGTCGTATCCGGTCCAGGCGTGGCCGTAGTAGCGGTTTCGGACTTTAAATTCCTTAAAGCCTATGAGGGGTATCAGGGGATGGACCTTGTAGTCCGCCACCAGGTCGATTATGTCGTTTCCAAGAAGTACCTTCGACCACAGGAAGCTTATCCCGTCGCACCCTCCCGTCACCACGCTCTTTTCCAGTTCATCTCCCAGATAGTCCCGGATCTTTGACTTTGCGTAGAAAACTCCCGCTGCGCCTGCGATTGCATCAACCCCCGTGGCACTGTCCTCTCCTTCCATGCCCCTTGCAAACCTCACATCAAAAGCTCTCAGGGAAATCTCACTCCCGGTCTGGTGAAGGGCTGCCCCGATATCGGACCGGACCTTCACTATATTGAATAACGTCATGATATTTACAAAGAAGAAAATAAACAGCGGAAGGACGATTGAGGCCTCAACTGTCATGGATCCCCGAAGTCCTTTGACTCTACATCTCATATCCATAGATCCTCTCAATCTTTGCCTCGTATCCAAACCTCGTCATCACGCTTATCTCTGCCCGGAATATGTCCAGGCAGTTATCAAGCCCAAAGTCCGCATTGCCGACGGTCTTTCTCACATCCATCTCAATGACGTCAGCCATACGCATCGTCTTGGTACTAAGGTCATTCATGAAGAGCCTTGCCCTGACGTAGTCCTCGTAGTACATTCCCTCTCCCAGGTCTCCGCCTCCCAGGTATTCCCTGAAACTCAGCATATGCAAAAGACTCAGCTTCCAGGTTTCGTCAGTCTTGAACAGGGGCACTCTTCCTCCATTGAATAAAATATTGAGATCGGACACCGTCTCCGCAAAGGTCCAGGCAAACAGGATCGAGTACTTCACAGGCTCCGCCAGTTCCGGAAGAAAAGTCACCGCAGCCAGGGCCTCGGCCACCAGCTCCGCTTCTTTTACCTTGCTCTCGCAGTTAAAGAGATAGAGCATGTTTGAGGCCTCCCTCCAGAACAGCAGGTTTTCTGCCATCTTTTCAAGATTTTGCCAGTCGCTGTCCTTGCCGTAGATCATGTATTCCAACTGGTATTTCAGTGCGGATTTATCAAGTTCATTTCCGTATCGTGAGCACTTCTCGAAGTAGTACTGCTCAAGAAGCAGCCTCTCTGACGCCGAAATGTCTTCACTGTCATCAAGTCCTGTTCCCTTATTCAGTTTCCTGTGGGATGCCAGCCCATCCAGATCCACCACTGCCCCGGAAATCTTTGAGCTGTCCTTTATGGCAAGATTCAGGGCTCCGACTCCTTTCTGTGCAAAGACGGCGTCTGCGGGATTTCCCAGGGCAACCTCTTCCTCATTGCCTTCTTCATCAGTAATGACAGGCAGCCCAATATCCTCCAGGGCGTCCTGATTATCCTCCGCCATCTTCTCCACATCTGTGGTGTCCAGCTCGTTATCCCTGATAGCCTGTGCATTGTCACAGACATCCGTCATCAGACCCTCCACGGGCTCCGATCCCATGTATGCAAGAATCTGTCTGTTCAGCACAGCTCCGTCATTGTCCAGAGCAAAAGAGCTGCCGGTTATAGCCAGGTCTTTTACCTTCATGTTCATAAGATTCTTCTTCATGTAATAGCCAAGGTGCTCCTCTGTGTTGATTATGGAGCCTTTCTCACTCCCGTATGACGTGTCAACCATGAGAAGGCCGTACTGCTCATAGAGCGCCCTGCTGTACTCGGCAAGCACCGAGTTCATGGATATGTCAGTAGCGTACTCGGTCCTCATCCTGGCCTCCCCGATCCTGGCCCCTTGAAACAGGACCAGGATCAGGGACATGATCACCATTATCGACATGGACAGAAAGACCGTCAGGTAAGCGTCAGTTCGTGATCGCACGTGTGTCTTCTCTTATGGTCTTGAAGATGTCCTCGACGATTCCGGAGATCTGCTGTTTGAACACGATTACTAATCCGATCAGGACAACAATGATCAGAATAACCTCAACCGTGCCCATTCCGGACTCATCATTCCAGAACTTCTTTACTCCTCCTGCTACTGTTTTTCCAAAATTTCTAATTGTTTTTATCATTTTATTTTTTCCTTTCGCTATTGTTATTTGTTTTTGGATCATAATGATCTTTTCGCATCGTCAGGTATGCCCATCATGAGCAAAGACTATGATCCCGTTTTATCAGAAGGCCATATATGCCGGGATCATGATTATGACCATGACAATCACCAGCATGATGACCATGGGCAGAAGAAGCTTTGTTCCTGCCTCTTCCCCCGCCTTTCTCACCTTGTCCATCCTCTCCTCGAAGGCCTTTTTGGACTCCTCCTGGAGGAGGGATAAGAGTTCGCTGTTTCCCTTTTTCAGATTCTGGGACAGCAATGTAAATAATCTTGTGTACTGTTGCATGCCGCACCTGATGCCGATGTGTTCATAGACAACTGCCTCTGAGGTTCCGGCTGCGATCTCTCTGTTTCCCCTCAGGATCTCCTCGTAGAGGAAACTCTTTTTCCCGCCCTTTTCTTTCTCTTTACTGTATGAAGTGGTGAGCTTTTGCATTATGTTGCGCACCGTCATTCCGGCTCCCATGTAAAGCACCAGGTGGGATACAAACTGAGGATAGTCATAGAGCATCTGAAACCGCCTTACTTCCATCTCCTTCTTAAGTTCCTTGTCCTTCAACACAAAGGATGCAGCCGCTCCTATAAGTGCCAGCAATAACAGCATGGCGCTGTTGTCGGTGATCTTCTCGGACCAGATGATAGGATCACCCTCATAACTGTCCGGAAGTATGATCTGGTGCCGCTGAAGGGATTCCTCATCTGCTTTTTCCAGGAGCCTTTTTATATCCCTCTCAATCCTCTCCTCAAGCGTCAGAGGTCTTGGGATCACATAGGCGTGGAGGATCTGCTCAAATTTCATGTCCTCGTAGGAGTAGACGGCAGTCAGTGTCACCACTTCTCCTTCTTCAGGGATCATCTCCTCGATGAGTCCACCGTCGAAATGCATGATCTCGTAATTATCGAGCTTCCAGCTGATGTCGAAGGGGTATCCCTTTATCCTGTCCACCAGATCAAGATCCGTTGTGACTTCATCAAGGCTTACGTTCTCGCCTAGGATCAGATCCTCAATCCCTGACGACGCCTCGTCAAAGAGCTCCTTTGTCTCTTCCTGCGTGAACATCCTTGTCCTTACCGGCAGGGTGTATTCCAGAAGTTCATCCCCGGAATCATCTGTGGCCACCAGGTGTGCGTCAAAATCTCTTTCCCCGAAGGCGTTCCTTTCGATCACTCCCTCTTTGCTGACGACCGTGCTGCTCTGGGCGCTGTAGCTCATAAGCATCGCCAGGATGCTTCCGGCGGTGGCCATCAAAAGAACAATGCTGATCTTTCTGATGAAATATTCCGTCTCTGCATTGTCCAGATCCCTTCTCTGCTCAAGGGTCCCCAGGTACATCCTGATCTTCTCCCCGGTCATGGTCCGGATCCTCTTTTTTATATGGTCATATATGAAAAGAGATATCTGCAAAAACGCCCTGCTGATGCCGGTCTCATTGATCCCCGGCGGGAGCTCTGCTCCCTTAGAGACAAACCACAGGATCACCATCAGGATAGGGATTACCAGATATACCAAAAATATTTTAGACATCGATATTCACTATCCTTTCCGACAGGAAAAATGCGAACATGTAGACCCCCATGCACACTGTCATCAGAATGATCCCGAAGAGGTTATGATAAAGAGGTGAAAAGAACCCCGGACTGGTCAGGGAGATGTAAAAGATAATGAAGAAGGGAACCAGGTTCATTATCCTGGCCTCCATCCTCTTGGCGCTGATCAGTACATCGATCTCTTTCTCCACATCAACCTTCTGGGATATGACCGAGATGGTCTTTTCGATGATGCCGGTCATATTTCCGCCACTTCTTTTTGCCACCGCAAATACTTCAGCAAAATCCTGGATGTCAGCATTCTCCGACTCTTTTCCCATGCGATAAATGAGCTTCTCCAGCGGGATATTGTTGCGTATTCCCTTTTCCACTCTGGACAGCGCAGTGCATATAAGGCTCTTTTTGCCAAACAGCAGGGCCATATCTTTTTCCGCCTCCAGGAAGGCGTTTTCCGGGGAGTACCCGGCCTTGAGATTCGTCATCACCGACACAAGCGCATCCCTGAACTGAATACCTATGAGCCTTCTGTTCCTGTCCCTCTGCCTGTTTTTCTGGAATACGTACCAGGGCAGGGTCAGGGGCAAAAGGATCAGCACCGCCAGATAGGAGTCGTAAAAGAGCTTTCCGAACATCAGCGCAATAAGTGCTCCCTGGGCAAAGATCGGGGTGTCAGTCAGGGCAGGGCGGCAGCTTAAGACCTGCTGCCATAAGTTTTTCAGTTGCTTTAAGTTCACCCGTTTTCCTCCATTTCCCAATTATTTTTTCATCGGTTGAGCCTGCCTCCTCCTCAAAGCGAAAGAGCGTGTTGACTCCTATCCTGCCGCTTACGGGATCTATCTCTTTTTCAATCTCACATATCTCCAGAACTTTTCTGGAGCGGTCGCGAAGACGCCCAAGGTGCACAACCACGTCGATACCCGATGCGATCTGCCCCCTTACCGCTGCCAGAGGGATCTCCATTCCCATAAGTACCATGGTCTCAATTCGGGAAAGCATGTCCTGCGCGGAATTGGCGTGTCCCGTACTCATGGCCATATGCCCCGTGTTCATCGCCTGAAGCATGTCCACACACTCATCACCCCTGACCTCTCCGACTACGATCCAGTCAGGCCTCATTCGAAGCGATGACTTTATGAGGTCTCGTATGGTGATGGGTCTGCAGCCCTCAACGTTGGCATTTCTGGCCTCCATCCGCACCAGGTTCGGAACGCCCCTAATCTGGAGCTCTGCGTTGTCCTCGATGCTTATAAGTCTCTGATCTTTTGGAATGAAATCCGAAAGGGCATTTAAGAAGGTGGTCTTGCCTGACCCGGTGCCCCCGGAGATAAAGATGTTATATCCGGCCCTTATCAGGGTCCCGATATAATCCCGTAGATATTCAGATATTGATCCCAGCTGTATCAGCCTGTCCATGGTGATGGGCTGATCCGGGAATCTTCTTATTGTCACGATGGGCCCGTTTAAGGCCACCGGCGGAAGGACGATGTTCACTCTGGATCCGTTTTCCAGGCGGGCATCGACTATGGGTGAGGACTCGTTTACCACCCTGTTGCAGGCCGATACGATCTGCTGCACCACATCCTCCAGCTTCTGTCTTGAGTCAAATCCGGTGTCCGACTGCATTATCACGCCGTTCTTTTCTATGAAGATGTTGTCGGTGCCGTTTACCATTATTTCAGTGACTTGCGGATCATCCACCAGGTGCTGTAAGACGTCCAGCTTTCTTATGGAGTGAAAGACCTGCATCCTTAAGGTTTTACGGTCCTCCAATGTCACCGCGCTGTGCCGCAGCTTCCCCGAGATGACCCTGTCGATGAGCTCATACATCTCATGGTCTGAGATCTCTTTTGAGAAATCAAGGGATCCCACCACCTCATCTCTGATGGCGTTCTTTAGGGAACTTTTCTCATGCTCCAAGGCCTGCCACCTCCCGTCCCTGCTGTATCAGCATCTTTACTGCGCCTGTGCTCATCTGCCTCTGTCCTCTCTCAGGCGCTCTACACCTGATGGTCTTTTCGATGACTTCATCGTAGCCATTCTCTATCAGCGTCTGATTGTAGAGGCTGATCCTGTGCTGGTCGTATTGACCGGTACCAACAATTGTGTAAATGACGTCGCACATGGACAGAATGTCCAAAAACCCGTTGGGGTAATCCTTGAGATCAAGCAGTACATACTCATAACCAGCTTCCTCCGACAGCAGCTTTATCAGATTTTTGACCTTATCAAAGGTTATTTCCTTTAGCTGTACAGAAGTTCTTGCCGGCGGTACAAGGTCCAGGGAGCCTTTATGCCCCAGCATTCTCTCAAGGTGCAGCGCGATGCTCTGGGGATTGCAGTCGGCGTGGTAGAACAGGTCCGTCAGGTCCTCATCGGTGTCAGTTCCAAATTCCAGGGACAGGGGTGAAAAGCTCTCAAAGGAAATAAGTATGCTCTTTCCCTCTCCGGCAAATCCGGCTCCAAGGCTCAGCGCCATTCTTGTCTGTCCGGCTCCCGAAACCGGTGTGTAAAAACCTATCACCCTGCATTCCCTTCCGGAGCGCTTCGGGGAGAGGCCTTCAAAATCCTGAATGCTTCCCGTGCAGATGCTTATCACCTGCCTGACAATCTCTTTTGCAGGAAGAAGTCTGCTTACATACTTAAGTGTTCCGCTTTCGTCTTCTGCTGCCCTTAGTTCCTCATCTATAAGAACGATTATATTTTTTACCTGTCTTTCAAAAGAGCTTACGGCGATCTTACGGTATTCGCTTTCAGAAATGATCAGAAGCGAGACCTCGTCCGATTCAAGATACTTAAGGAGCCTCTCAGAATCCGTAAAAGAAACATACTCAAAGGAGAGCTTCAGGTTGTTCCTCAGATACTCCTGCAATCTCTCGCAATAAACCCTGTTGCTGTCACAGACAGCCATCACCGAGCGGTTCATAAGCTGCCTCCGACCACAAAGAGGACGCTGGCCAGTACAGGCACTGCAAAGTGGATCGTTTTCTTTTTGTTTTTCTTAAGGATCAGGACCGCGACTGATATAACACCTGCGATCAGGAATGAGACTACGATACAGGATATGGCATCCTGCATAGAAAGAAATGATGCCGCCGAAGCAAAGAGCTTTACATCCCCTGCGGCTATGCCCCTGAAGAAATATACAGGAAGCAGGATAAGAAGAGTTGCGCCTACGGCTGTCAGAGACTGAAGTAACATATCCGTCCCCTGAAAAAGAGCTGTCAGGAATCCGGTGGCAAGCCCTGGCACAACCCATGCGTTGTATATTTTGTCTTTGGCGAGATCAGTTATGACCGCCCCCGTCAAAAACAATGTCAGTATTACAAAAATAAGAATCTACTCCTTTCGCTTCTGGATTCGAGCTCGTGATGAAGAATTTAACACTTTGCAGGTGACTTGTAAAGAGCTGCATCCTGACGATAAAACGATAAAATTCATAATTTGCTGCAGGTTTGTTCTCAAGGACGAAACACAGATCAACACTGAAAAGAGCAGAGGTTTTATTCCCTCTGCTCATCAATAAACCGATATTTTATTAATTGATATGTTCTGATTCCGGCCAGGAAAATTAATATCTTAAGATTTTCTTAAGATGCCTCTTAAGCCTTGAAACCCCGGTTCATATAGGAGGACGTAACATCCTCATTTAAGCTGTATCTTCCATAGGTAAGCCCCGCATAAACCTTCTGGGTGTTGTCCATCAGAGTCTCTGAAGTGTCTGACTTTTCCAGCACCAGATAAGCCTCATGGAGACTCCTGAAATTCTTAAGTACCCGCGCAATACGTTCTGTACCCCCTGTAACTCCTGCTGCCATCAGCTCTTTTTTGGAAAAGATATAGATTTTGTGCAGGTTTCTTGCCAGATCGTACTCCATGTTCAGTGAACGCAGCAGCTCGTCGATGCAATTCTGGGCCCTGTCCAGGCACTCATTTGCCTCTTTCCTGCGGCCCCCATCCATATGCTCTATTGCATCAGTCAGATAATCGATCACTATCTCGTAGATAATCGTGATCATCTGTGTCTTATTTGCCTGTGTTATCTTAAGTGTAAACTCCTGTTTCTTTTCTAATGTCATGCCATCACCTTATTTGCTACGGGTCCTTTGCCCCTCATATCATAAACATCTCTCCTTGGTCACACATTTTACTGCAGCAGCTGAAGAACCGCAGAAGGTCTCTCATTTGCCTGGGCCATCATGGAAACACCTGCCTGTGAGAGAACCTGCTGAGTTGAGTAAACAGTCATCTCCTCAGCCATGTCCACATCCATGATCCTGGAGTAGGCTGCGGTCATGTTCTCGACGGTTATATCTATGTTGCCCGATGTGTGCTCAAGACGGTTCTGATATGCACCCAGTCTTGATCTGATGCTGCTGATCTCGGAGATGGCGTTCTTTACTGCGTCGATGGCAGCCCTGGCGCTGGCGCCTTCCTCCTCGCTCTCTTTCGTAACGGAATCCGTGAAAGTCGTAACATCAAGGTAGCTCAGTCCCAATGTTGCCAGAGAAACCCTCGGAATCCTGATATCAAGGGTCTGGCCTTCGTTGGCTCCTATCTGCATGGTCATTGCTCCGGTGCTGGTAAGATCCAGGTTCAGTGTGCTGCTGAAGCTCTCTCTGTCATCCAGCTTCAGCTGAACCTTTATCTGATTTCCCTGAATATCTGTCAGGGTCAGAACGTCTTCTTTAACTGTAGCCTGGAGCCCTTCCGTCATATAAGCCTGGCCCACTGTTCCGTCATCATTTATCTTGTTGATGGTGATGGCAGATGAGTTCAGCTCCAGTTCTTTTTTCGTTTCACCTGCGGTACTTGTTGATTCCTTGCATGTCACATTGATGCCTTTTATCTGATACTTGCCTGCATCAACCACATCGGAATATGTCACAACACTCACCTTGGGATTGGTCACGGATGAATTAAAGTCATCTCCCACCGTGGCGTATCCCCTGTAATCAAAGGAGCCGTCCAGCAGGTTCTGGCCGTTGAACTGGGTTGTCTCGGCCATCCTCTCCACCTCATCCTTAAGCTGTTTTATCTCAGCCTGGATAACCTTTCTGTCATCCTCAGTCAGCGTTCCGTTTGAAGCCTGGACTGCCAGCTGGTTCATCCTCTGGAGAACTTCCTGGATCTCAGAAAGGCTGCCGTCTGCAACCTGCACTATTGAAATTGCGTCCTGGGTGGTGTCACCGGCAACCCCAAGTCCCTCGATCTGCGAGTTCATTCTTCTGGACATTGCCAGGCCCGAAGGGTTGTCTTTTGCGTGGGTGATCTTGAGACCGCTGCTGAGTTTGGCAAGAGATTCACTGAGTTTCTTGTCATTTCTCTGTAGCGCGTTGTTTGCGATGCCTGCGGATACGTTATAATTTACCTTCATTCTTACCTCATTCCTGCTCTTTACAGGGCTTCAACAAAAGCCTTTGCCATTTTAAGGAGTGTCTGTGTGTCTGTTATGTTTGCTGTTTCGCCTTCCGTGGCTTTTGTATTAACCCGGCTCCTGCCTGCAGGAATGCCCTGTGTGTTGTACAGGACCTGGATGTTCTCCCTGTCCACACCGATGTCCTTAAGCTTTTCGTCCATCCGGTCACACAGCCTGGTTCTTACATTCTCCAGATATTCAGCCTGCTCCTGGCTCCTGCCGTTGGTGGTGGCAAGCATTCCCTTTACCACATCGCCATCGACATACAAAGATACGGCGATCTGTCCGTATTCGTAGGTCTGAACTCTGGCATCCATCCTTGATGAGGAATTCCTTTCCGTCTTCAAAGTCACGTGCATGGAGAGGGTTTCTCCATCTATCTCCACCGGAACTTCGAAGCTCTCCCTTTCGGCGCTCTGTCCCATCACCGAAAGCTGCTTTTGCAAAAGAGCTATTGACCTGACGTCAATGTATGAATCTGTGTCGTTCATCAGCTCTTCAGATAGTTTATCGGAAATATTGTCCAGAATCTTAAGGTAATTTTCCTCATAGTCATCCTGGTCCATCATGTCCACAATATCTTTGCTCTCTTTATAGTCCCTGATGCGCTCCCAGATATTGCCGTTTCTGCGGTCCCGCCTCACTGCGATCATGGCCTCTAAGTTATTGTAGGTGATGCCGATATCCATGGTCTTTAATTCTTCCAGTGCAAACTCAGCTGACTTTAAGGTTGCTGTCTGCCTTATCTGGCGCACCTCTTCCTTTATGAAGGCTTTTTCCAGCTCCTTGTCAATGTCTGCGGCCTGAAGTTCCTGTGCCAGCTCCGGAAGAAGGGTATCATTTGTGGGCGCTGCGCTCTTTAGTTTCTCAGGTTCAAGGTTATCGTAGACAACTTCAGCCTTGGATCTGTAATATCTGAAGGCCGACTCGATCTGTTCATCGATCCTTGCGCCCTCAGTCATTTCTTTTGCAGACAGGCCTCCGAAGCTGTCATCTACTGTATAATCCATTCCCCTCTTCGATGCCTTCTGATTTCTTGTGGCATTTAAGAGATTGCCTATGGTCATCTTCTGATCTGTCTTTAAAAGAGATCCTATAGCCTGATAATCCGTTTCCTTTAATGTGTGGAACAGTCTGTAGATACCGATGAAGGATCTCTTTTCCTCATCAGTGATATCCCCCTTGCGTTCCATCTTATAAAGGAATCTTGCGTATCTCTCTTCGTCTTTTCCCTTCTGCTCGCCGCCTCCTTTTGAA
>JAEEGH010012243.1_pt1 | contig 19306 bp, 16 predicted proteins | sample 9134181 | NCBI WGS metagenome assembly JAEEGH01 (sample SAMN16246544, study PRJNA631951) | gut metagenome | biome: gut microbiome; feature: rumen; material: DP-attached | host: Bos | place: Iran: Karaj | collected 2018-10 | reverse complement strand
ATGCAGAACTTCACGCGCAACTCAAAAGGCAGGTCCAGGCCTGCAAGCAACTGTTTGCGGCGCGGGCTATTGGAGGCGAGAATTAATTTCATCTTCCGCTTATTTACTGTCTTCCGGAGCGCTCCACCATATCCTTCACCTTGCGGTTGAAGTTGTCCGCCTTCTGTAACTGCTCTATGGTGAGATGCATGCGGTAGCGCCAGTAGTGACGCGCTACGGCGGGGATGTTGATGCGCTCGCCGTTGGGATCTGGGAGGCGCAGCGTCTCGTCCATCGCCAGCCAATCCTGCAGCGAGATCAGACAGAGCATCGAGGGGCAGAACAGATGGCGCGAGACGATTTCCTCCGCCAGCCAACCTTCCATCGTCTGCGGCGCGCGACCGTCTTTGTGCAGCGCTTCGTTCCAGTAGGCCTGACTCCTTTCGGGGTCTTCTTCCCACCACTGACGCAGCGTAGGCATGTCGTGCGTGAAGATGGTGGCTACGGAGCGGTAAGGATTCTCTTCCAGACGTCCGAAACGCACGCCGAGCGCCTTGGGCATCGCCTGTATCTCGAGAGAGAGCATGCGCAGACGGTCCATCACGGGACCCACACATTCGGGCACCATACCCAGGTCTTCGGCGCACACCAGCATCTGCGTGGCTTCCAGGAGCGCAGGCAGCTTTTTCATGGCCTCCGCTCCCCAGAAGTTATTATGCCGATGGTAGAAGTATTGCTCATGCAGCCGGTCGAAGGCCTGCCGCTCCTGCGGGGGCAACTGCTGGTAGTTGGGATCGTCCTTCACCGAGATGCGGGGATGATAGAGGCCCTTTTGGCGGTAGTCTTCCACGAAGAGCTGAGGATGGAAGGCCATGCCGTAGCTCTCGATTTCCTCCACCGTCATGGGCAGCGCCGGCACGAATTGTCCCAGCAGCGCCGTCGGACAGTTGACGGGCACCTGCCAGATGCGGAAGAAACCCAGCACGTGGTCTATTCTGTAGGCGTCGAAGTATTCGGCCATCTTCTTGAAGCGCCTGATCCACCAGCGATAGCCCGTCTGATGCATGGCCTCCCAGTTGTAGGTGGGGAAGCCCCAGTTCTGACCATCTTTGGAGAAGTCGTCGGGCGGCGCGCCGGCCGAACCCTCGAGGTTGAACAGCTCGGGCTGCGACCAGGCCTCCACGCTCGTGCGTGAGATGCCGATGGGGATGTCGCCTTTGAGGATGACGCCCTGACGGCGGGCGTAGCGCGAAGCCTGCGAGAGCTGCTGGTCCAGCAGATACTGCACCCAGACGTAGTAGTTCACCTCTTTCTTGTTGGCCTCGAAGTAGCGGTAGACTTTCTTCTCCTCATACTCGGCGAGCTCTTTCCAGTCGCGGTAGCACGAGGTGCCGTCGGCGTCTCTTCTGTGGCAGAACACGGCGTAAGGGATGAGCCAGTCTTCGTTGGCTTTGAAGAAGTTCTGATAGGCAGCGCTCAGCATCACCGCTTCGCCTTCCTGCTCGTAGAGTCGGCGGAGGTATTCGCTCTTGAGGCGCTCCACGCCTTCGTAGTCCTCTTGCGGCAGATTGTTGAGGCGCACGCGTTCGCGCTCGTAGCGCGTCATGTATTCTCCGTCGAGCACGGCGGGCAGCTGCGAGAGATCCACATACTGCGGATGCAGGGCGAAGATGGAGATGGCGTTGTAGGGATAGCAGTCCTGCCAGGTGTGGCTCTGCTGCGTGTCGTTGACGGGCAACACCTGTATGCAGCGCAGCCCGGCCTTTGCGGCCCAGTCCACCATGCGCTTGAGGTCGCCGAAGTCGCCCACGCCCTGACTCTTTTCGCTGCGCAGCGAGAAGACGGGAATCACCACGCCGGCGGCCTTCCAGTGCTCCTCGCGGACGCGTATGCGGCGGTCCCACAGCACGAGGATGTCGCCGGTCTTTTCACGGATGTCGTAACTTCTGTTTTCACCTTCTTCCCACGAGATCACCTCGCCGCTCTTCTCGTCCACGATGACGTATTTGTATTCGAAGTGCGAGGCCAGATATTCGGCATTGAGGCTGATGACCCATTCGTGCGCACCCGCCCGGCTCATGGCCAGAGGCCTTTCGGGCATCCAGGCGCCCAACGAGGGCAGACTGCCCAACAGGCCCAGACTCTGGTGCTCCTTGAGCTGCGGCGCCTGCACGCGGAAGACGAGCGTGCGGGGGAAGTACACGAGGTCGGCTTTCTGCGCCTGCGTGTGTGTGATACAGTTGAGGTAGGCCGATGAGTAGAGATGCTGCAGAGGCGGGATGTCCTTCCAGTAGTCGCTCAAGACGAAGTTGCGGTCGGCTGCCGGGAAGTCGCGCGGCACGCCGTCCCACTCCTGTCTGAAGACCAGCTCGCCCTCATAGACGGCATATCGGTAGGTGAAGCGCTCGATGTCCTTTTCGGTGACGAGTGCTTCGCCCGTCCAGTTGAGTCCGTCGTCGGTGTGCAGGGGGTATACGCGACGCACGTCGGCGCCCCGTTTGCGCTTGAGCGTCACCTCCGCACGAAGATCCTGACCCCAATCAGTGCGGTATTCAAGTGAAAAAACAAGTTTCATGCTGTGTGATTAAGACACCATTTGAGTACAAAGTTATAAAAAAAAATTGAAAAACGCCCTTATTTTGAAAAAAATCTCACCGCAAAGCAAAAAATACCCTTTTTCCTTTGCTTTGACTCTTCTTTTTCCCTACCTTTGCACATGAGCCGCGCGGGTTTGATCGGGATTCTCATCAATTAATTTACTGAAACGAGACCAGTTTTGCTTTTCAATGGCGCGCCGCCACTCTCCGGAGCGCAGCGGATTACAAAGAAGGCAAACCCTCAAATCCTATCTAGTCGGAGTTTCATCACATCATCCGCGCGGCTCTTTTCAATTTTTCTTTTGCGAATAACGTTTGATGAGGTTGTAGGCCTGATAGAGCCCCAGCTCTCCGGCCTTCGACAGATCGGCCAGCCCCTCCTCCACCCGATCCTGCAGCAGATAGATGATGCCCCTGTTGTAGTATGACTCGCGGTGGCGGTCGTCCATCTTGAGGGCCTCGGTGTAGGAGTCGATGGCGGTGACGTAGTCGCCCAGGATGTAGTAGTGCTCACCCTGATCGAAGAGCATGTCGGCCTCCGTCGGCGTGTCGGTCCGGGGGCGCTTCACCAGCGTGAGCTCCGTGTGCCGGTTTTGCACCTTGCCGCGCGCCAGGTCGGCGTATTGCGGGGCTTCCTCCTCCGAGATCAGACGGGCGTGATCCTCCAGCTGGCGCTGGTCTTTCCTGACCGTGTGGCGTGTGGTGTCGCGCTTGAGCTTGCCCTGCGAGGCGTCCATGCGGGCCTTCAGCACTTTGAATTCGTCTCGCTCGGCGCCGGCGATGTCGCCGATCTTGCGCTTGATGGCGGCGCGCTGCATGTATCCGGCCCAGAACTGGGGATATTCCCTGATGACGGCCGAGAGGTCGCGTATGGCGCCCTGATAGTCGCCAACGTTGTCCAGCAGCAGCGAGCGGTTGTAGAGGGCGATGATGTCGGTCGGATCGAGGCGCAAGACGAAGTTGAAGTCCTCCACCGCCTTGTTGTCCTCACCCACCTGAGCGCGCAAGAGTCCTCGGTTGTAGTGCGAGGCGTAGCTCAGCGAGTCCAGCTCGATGGCCTGATCGTAGTCGGCCATAGCGCCGCGCAGATTGTTCTGGTTGTAGCGGGCGATGGCGCGTCCGCTGTAGAGGTTGCTCTCGCGGGGTCGCTGCACCAGCGCTTTGGTGAACACCTGCTCGGCCTGAGCGCTGGAGTCGCGGTGGAGCAGTATGGAGGCTTTCAGGCTGAGGGCCACGCCGTTGTATTCGTCCTGCTCCAGCGCTTTGTCGGTCCAATCTTCGGCCTTCACGGTGTCCTCCTTGCACAGACTCACCTGGGCCTTCATCGACATCTGCTGCGGGTCGCGCGGCCAGAGCGTCAGCATCGTGTCGAGCGTGGCGTCGGCCTCGTCGTAGCGCTTGGTGTTGAGCAGCGAGGCGGCCAGGTTGTACCAGCAGTTGCGGTCCACGCGGTTCTGACGGATGGCCGAGCGGTAGTCCGTGATGGCCTCGTCGAAGCGGTCCTGGTTGCAGCGGCAGAGGGCGCGCAGATAGTAGTAGTCGAACTTGTAGGCGTTGCGCTCGATGGCCTGCGAGCAGTCCATCTCGGCGCCTTTGTAGTCCTCCAGATAGAATTTCGCCAGCCCGCGATAGAAGTAGGGCTCGGGCAGCCAGTTCTTCATCCCGATGACCAGGTTGAAGCGCTGTATGGCCAGCACGTAGTCCTCATAGTAGATGGCGGTCCGCCCCATCTGTATGACGCGGTCCGTGTTGATTTGTGCCCTCAGGGCGGAGGCCATAGTCACAACCAGCAGCACTATGAGCCCGAGGCGCTTCACTTGTGGGGAGCTTTGACTTTGTAGCTGCACGAGAATTTGCCCTTCTGCAGACCCTGCAGCTTGGGCATGAGCAGCTGGCGGCGCAGCCCCTTCACGCGGTCGGTGTAGAGCACGCCGTCCAGATGGTCGAACTCGTGCTGCATCACGCGGGCCAGATAGCCCGTCACCCACTCCTCGTGCTCCGCGAAGCTCTCGTCCTGCCAGCTCACGCGGATGCGTGTGGGGCGCGTCACCTTCTCGTGGAGTCCGGGCAGCGAGAGGCAGCCCTCGTCCGAGGTGTCTTTCTCCGTCTCGTCATACTCCTCGATGTAGGGGTTGATGTAGACCTGCTTGAAGTCGGTGTATTCGGGGAAGTCGTCGGCCAGAGGTCTGAGGTCGATGAGGGCCAGACGCAGCGCCTGCCCCACCTGGGGCGCCGCCAGTCCGATGCCTTCGCTCTTGGCCAGCGTTTCCCACATGTCGGCGATAAGCTGTTCGAGCCCGGGGTGTCCGGGCTCTATTTCCTCGCATTCGCGGCGCAGCACGCCTTGTCCGTAAGTGTAGATTGGAAGTATCATCCCTTGCTTTCCATATAACTTTGTAAGATGATGGTGGCGGCGATGCGGTCGACCAGCGCTTTGTCCCGTCGGGCCTTGCGCGAGATGCCGCTCTCGATCATCGTCTGATGCGCCATCACCGAGGTGTAGCGCTCGTCCCACCAGATGACGGGAACTCCGGGGAAGGTCTGCTCCAACTGACTGACAAAGGTCCGGACGCGAGGAAGATTCTCGCTGTCCAGACCGTTGGTTTGTTTCGGCAGCCCCACTACGAACTGCTCCACGTCTTCCCTCCCGAGGTAGTCTTTGAGCCAGTCCATCAGGCGGGCGGTGTCTACGGTGTCAAGCGCTCCGGCGATGATTTTCAGCGGATCACTGACGGCCAGCCCGGTGCGCTTCTTGCCGTAGTCGATGGCCAGTATGCGTCCCAATTACTTCTGGTAGAGCAGCCAAGCCTCAGCGAAGTCGCTGCGCAGATTCTTCACCACGTCGCGGGTGCGTGCGGCCTCAGCCTTGCTGTCGCTGGTGAAAGCCACCACTCTGTAGAGACCTCTCTCCTGGTTCATCACGATCTGGGGCTGGTAGCCCTTGGAGGCGATGAAGTCGCAGGTGCGGTCGGCGTTGGCCTTGATGCTGTAGGCACCAACCACCACGCTGTAGCTCTTCAGGGGGTTGCCGGTCACTACGGTGACGTTCTCCGTGCGTACGGCCACGTTGCTGTAGTCGGTGTTGTCCACGGGCGTCACGCTCACGTTCTGGGTGGTCTGCACGGGGGTCACCTGAGTCGCTGCGGGCTGCTCGGTCTGCTGGGCTTTAGCCTTCTCGTAGGCCTTCTTGTAAGCACTCTCGCTGCTCTTACAGCTGGTCATGGCAAACACGGTTGCGAGGGCTGCGCCCATCATCACTTTCTTGTTCATTGCTTTTTTGCGTTTATTGAGGGTTATTTTTACTTTTTTTTCGCGATTTCACCCGCAAAGGTACGAAAAAAAGCGCATTCTTGTGCATTTTTTTTGGCGATATTAGGATACATTAAGAAAAAAACTATATATTTGCACAAGAATTAAGTGAATTTTAAGCTTTGAAACCAACCTTGTATTAACCTTTAATATTAAAGAACGATGAAAGCACTGAATTTCCTTTTCGCATTTATCACCGGTGCAGCCGTTGGTGCTGCCTGTGGCATTCTGATGGCGCCTGAGAAGGGCTCCGAGACCCGCGAGAAGATCGCCGAGGCTCTCAAGAAGCGCGGCATCCGTCTGGGTCGCAAGGAGATGGACGAATTGGTGAAGGACATCGCCGAGGAGTTGGAACCTGAAGCCGAATAAGGTGGACGAACAGCAAAGTTTTTTCGTGCAGCTCAAGGAGTATTTTGAGTTGCAGAAGCGCAGCATTGCCGTGACGACGGCCGAGGGGCTCTCGAGGCTCCTCTCCGCCGTCATCGTGGCTTTTGTGCTCATCATGCTGGGCGGCATCCTGTTGCTTCTGCTGGCTTTCTCCGTGGCCCATTGTGTGGGCGAGCTCACCGGCAGCGCCTCTCTGGGCTTCCTCATTCTCTTCGCCGTCTTCCTGCTGCTGATCATTCTGGTGTGGGCCAAGCGCGCCTCCTGGATCAAGCAGCCCGTGAGCGCCATCACCGACGACGTCTTCGGCGTTGCCGGCCTGGACAAGGCTCAGGTGCACGAGGAGGCTGCCAAGAGTCAGCAGCAGCTCAACGAGAGCTTCTCTGCCGCCATCGCTCCCCTGCCGAAGGCCAAGAACCGCATCGAGCAGTTCTCGCAGCTCGTGTCCAAGGGCACGATGATCTTCGAGGGCGTGATGTTCGGCCTGAAGCTGGTGCGCGGCTTCCGCAGCGCGTTTAAGAAGCATTGAATCTTGAACATCCGCCCGAGGTGAGCGCAATGACGAGCTCGCTTGATCATTGCCGAACCGAGTAGGATGTCTGTGGAGCGAAGCTTCACGAACATTGACCATTAGTCGCTGCGCTTCTCAGGCCAGCGACTTCAGTCCGATGATGGAGCCGATGAGCGTGGTCAGGAAGAAGAGTCGCCAGAATGTGGCGGGCTCTTCGAAGATGAATATGCCCACCAACACGGCGCCGATGGCGCCGATGCCCGTCCACACGGGGTATGCAGTGCCCAGAGGCAGCGTCTGTGTGGCGCGTGCCAGCAGCACGGCGCTCAGCACGTAGAAGGCGGCGAAGCTGCCGATCCACATCCACCACTCCGTCGCCGAGGCCTCTTTGGCTCTCCCCAGACAATAGGTGAAAGCCACTTCGCACAGCCCCGCAAGAATCAACACTGTCCAGCTCATTTTTTTTAGTCTGATTAATCTGATTACTCTGAGTGGTCTGAGTGGTCTGAATATTCTGAGTACTCCGATGACTCCGATAACTCCGATGACTCCGATGACTCTGATATCTCCGATAACTCCTCCAACAGCCTCCTGACCGTCTCCTCCAGTTCCCTGACACGCTGGCGGAGGTTTGCATTCTCTCTCTTCAGGGCGGCGAATTGCTCGTCCTGCGCCTGGCGATAGCCGGTGCGCGCGGCGTGCACCATTTGGTCTACAGTGCGATCGCCGTAAGGCGGCAGGAAACGCTGGCAGAAGGTGAAGGTCAGATCGTAGAGCGCTTCAGCCACGCGATACACCTGAAGATGGCGGTAGTGTCCGTGTTGTGGCAGAAAATGCAGCTCATCGCTCATGGTAACGTTATTTTTAGATGTTTTTACGTAAATCGAATGCAAAGATACGAAATTTAGTTGAACTTTTACGCTCCAGTTTGAGAAAATTTGCGCGCCAGTTAGAAAACCTATTTTCCCAAGCTAGAGGCCCTTGGATTTTGAACAGTCTGGGGAAGACTTTGAGGGCCCTCAAACGGGAATTGCGTTCACTTCGTTCTGCAGTTTCGCAGGCGCTGTGCAGGCGCTGCGCAGGGGAACAGGTCTGTGAGAGCAGAGTATTATTGCACTTTTGTGGGAAAAAGGCCTCGATTCGGTGTTGCAAGCCGAATTTTCCGGAAGTCTGTGACGAACGGTTTTGAGGGTGAACGATGCTCAAAATGGTGTTTCGCGTATGCTTTTTAGGCCTAAAACGGCCCTTTCGTGAGACTAATTGTCTTGCTTTTGAGGGTAAAAGCAAGGAACTGTGCTCTTGACAGGGAAACGTATCTTGCTGTGTTTTTGAATTTTAGACGGGAATTCATGTCTTGATCTATTCCAATTCCAGTTATTCCAGTTATTTTTTGAGGGTGCCGTCTTCTCTATTTTATTATATATATATTTATATATTAATTAGTTATATAATATATAAGAGAGATCGCGGGTGCCATATTTTTAATTGGAATAACTGGAATTGGAATAACCTGCCCATATCTACTTCTCTCTCCAAAGCCTTCTCTACCCTCTTCATGAAGCTTCGCTCCATAGACATCCTACTCGCCTCAGCAGAGTCGGAACAAGCTCTACTCTGCATTCAGCTCGGGCGGATGTTCCTTCTTACATCTTACTTCATTTGTGTCCGTTCGTTGTTGCAAAAAGGCCGTCAAAAAACCTGAGTTAACTCAAACGATCGATCGGGTTAACTCAAACGATGAATCGAGTTAACTCACACGATTTGGGGAGTTAATTCGGGGAGCTGCACCCCATAGCTATTTTTCCGGATAACTATAAAAAAAGTTTTGTATAACTATGCAGTAAAATCTGGAAGGGCTACGAGACGAGTTATTTTTCGATTGACTATAACTGTTCTGTCTTACTTTTGTGCTGAATCTTCAAAGGATACAAACTGCTGTCTTCTGTCACTCCGACCATAACGACATTGTCACTGTTCTCACAGATGAAAGCGTTTCTGGCCAATGCTGTTGCTTTGGATTGACGGGGTGATGATGAGGTGGAGATGATGAGCAGGCGATTGCTATCCAATAGGGGTTGCAGTTCTTCCGGCACCTTCTTATATATCTTTCTGGCAAGGACGAGGATGATGGGCTGCTTCCCTTTCATAAGGAAGTGAAGCACATCTTTCTCCAGACGTGAAGAGAATCCGCTGATGACACATTTTCCCTCTTGACACATCTGTTGAGCCCAATCGTAGCACAGCAGCACCTTATCGAGCGGAATGGTGCTGGATGCCAGAAATGCCGTCTTGGGCGATTCGAGCAAATCTGTATTGCCGAGATAGTCTGCCATCATTCGTTATTGTCCAGTTCGTCGCCCATTCGATACTTGATGTCGTAGTTGATGATGAAGTCGAGTTCTTCTTCCGTAAAGCCGTAGTGTTTTGCAAGGACTTTGTCAATCTCGTCAATGATTGGCTTTGACTTTTTGGGAAAGAATTGGGCGAATTTTACATATCCACGATTTGCATATTTATATTCCGCCACTTGAATATTATTATTTAAATCTTTATTGAGTTGGTGCGCTATTTTTGAGAAATAGTTAAGGTCATCAATTTCTGGAACAGGCATTTCTGCTATATATTTGCGTGTCAAATTATAACAATCCGACTGAACAATCCAATTATAGAAGAATAGTGATGAATTTAATAATATAAATGAAAAGTTTTTGTATTCATCTGATATTTGCCTATTCTTATAAGAATCTGCGATATTCAGCCCTCTATTTATTAGTGTATTAATATCTAATAGGGCTTTGCACCAATAAATCGGCGCAGCATGATAATAAATAGAGCTATTACCAACAAATTCACTAGCAAGACGTTTTTTAAAACAAGACAGCTTCTGCATGATAGATTTTCCTATCTCGCCATCAATTTTTGGAGCAGAAAGACAATTATAACATTCCACATATTTTATTTTACAGAACAATATTTCGCGTTCGTTAGCATAATATTTCAAATATCTACTAACAAATTTCTTCGGCCTGGAGGAGCCTCGCCCAATATAAATTGCTGCACGAATTTTTACTCCAGTAAACAGTTCTGAGGGATTTCTGTCTCCAGAATAAAAACTATTCCAACAAATGGAGTTCTTGAAAATTATTGATTGAAGTGATGAAAAGCCGTCAATTGACAAGCCACTTAGAGGAATAATATAGCCAATAGAAGATTTATTCTGTGAAATACCCAAACACCGTTCTCCGACTAATGCAAATAGATTTTTTGTCTCATAGGTATCATAATGTGTAACTTTGTAGGGCAATGATCGATCAGTAAATGTAACATACGGCGGATTGCCTATAATTACATCAAAACCTCCATTGCCATTAATGATGTCGTAGTATTCAGCAAGCCAATGGAAGGGCTGATGAGATTCTTTCCAATTCGAGAAAGTCATACTCGGATTTGTGGCGACGTGGAGATTGTGGTCAAGAAGTGTGGTGAGAGATTTAAGGCGCTCTTTCAGTTGCTTCTTCGCATTCTTGTATGTGTCGATGTCTGTATGTTGCTCCAACTGCACCTTCTTAAAGGTGTCATACGCCCGAGAAACGACATCCATCTCCGCCTTTACCTTAGTTTCAAACTCCTGTTGTGCAAAGAAATCCGTGAACTGCACTCCGTCCAGCATCTCCTTTTCATTGGCATATCCCACCAGCGTGTTGCCGCAACGGATGTTAAAGTCAATATCCGGCAAGGGATCCAGGCCGAGATTGTCGGCACGGGGATTCACTTCCACCACAGCCACCATCTTCAGGAACAGACGCAACTTGGCAATTTCCGTAGCTTCCATCATGATGTCCACGCCATAGAGATTGCGCAGGATGATGTTCTTATAGATAAAGTAGCGGATGTTGGAGCGATACTTGCCGTAGAGTTCTCCCAGCTCTTCCTTAAACAAATTGGGGTTGCTCTGGTTCCAGCCCTGCATGCGGTCGATACAAACCTCATAGAGCGGCTCCAGAATGTTGAGGGCGGCGAAAAGGAAAGCGCCCGAACCACAGGTGGGGTCGAGAATCGTCACCTTACGCAATTGGGCATAGAAATGCTTCACAAACTTGTGGTCATCGGTTTGCGCAAGCAGGTCCTGTACGAATTGGCGAATGTCGAGATTGTATGTGATAAAGTCGTTAATCTCCATGATTTCGCCCTTCTCTATCTTGCTCTTAATGCTCTCGTAGCGCTGCAGACGCTCTATAGTCTCGCGCCATATCTCCGTAGGCAGAGCAAACTCCTCGGGCGTGCGTTCGTTCCAGCGGCTTCGACGCTCCAGGAGGTTCGGCTTCGAGGTGTCGATGCCGACAGCAATCTCATCGGGAATCTTCAGGCCATTGCCTTTCTTTACTGCATCGTAGATATAGGTGTCTCCACTCTTCTTGAGGAACTGCCAAACGGCACCGTCAGCCTTGAAGGGCTTCTCGTCCATCTTCTTGGTGGCATCCATCAGGAAGGGAACAATCGTGTTGCGCCCGATATACTCCGTAATGTCCTCCTTAGTATAATAGGCGCCCATCTGGGCTCTGTCGTTGATATACTGCTCGAAGATGTAGCCCAACACGTCGGGATTGATGTCCTTTCCGCTGGCGGTCAGGCGGTCGTCCAAATGCCAATGCCACTGGTCGAAGAAAGCAAAGAGGCTCTCGAAGGCCTCGTCGGCAATGTCGAGGTCGGGATATTGCTCCTCCAGTTCGTGTGTGCTGAACATGCCGCCGTTGAGATACGGGATGCGTCCGTACATCTGCTCAAAGTCACGCTGATGACGCGGAGAGTTCAGTCCGTCGTAGAAGAGACTCAGCAGGAAGCCTCTATAGAAAGTCTCGTAAAATCGGTTTTCACCTCTCTCGTTTTTCACCCATTGCAGCTTCTCGCTGAGATAGTTAACATTCTGGTTGAGGAAGCCTTTCTTCTGGATAAAATAGCAAAACATCAGGCGGTTGAGCATCACCGAGGTGTACCACTGCTTGTTGCGGTTCTTCTTCAAATCGGTGATTTCGTCGTCAATGCCAGTGATATATTTAGCAAAGTTGGTATGCTCCTTGCGGAAGCCCGTATAGAAGTCTTTGGTAATCTTCTCGGAGTTAACCACAAAGCCCGCCTGAACGCGCTCCTTGACGTCCATGATGGTGGTCAGCTCGTCAAGGCCAAAGCACATATCCTCCACCTTCTCAAAGAGGAAGCCTGCCTGTGCAGCCGTCAGATATTCAACCAATACCAAGTCACGCTTCTCCACCTTCTTCACGGGCACAACCCACAGATGGTGCTGGCTGTCGGGAATATGGAAGATGCAGATATAGTCGTTGGCCGTCTTGCGCAGACGGGTGTCTATCTTCTTGCACATCGAGGAAGTGGGAATCTCACTCACCCGGCAAGTCAGCACCTGGAAGCCGCTGCGTTCGGCAATCTCCTGAAACTTAAAGTTGAACTCGTCAATGTCGAGATCAAAGGAGGTTTGGCCCTTCGCGTTGTTCCAACCCATTTCGCTGATGAACAGCTCCAGGAAGTTACTCTCTGCTATGTATTGATTAAATTCTCTCTGATTCATGGCAGGTTTTTATTTCAATCCCATCGAACAAATGATGGAGGGATCTTTGTGTTTGTTATGGTCTTCATCTATGCGACAAAGCGTGCCGTTCTTGTGCATCTCCAAAACCGTCTCTACGGTATCGTCCGCTGTGCCGGAGCGAAGCATGCGTCCGAGAATGAACTTGGTACTTTCAAGCAGCTGATAGTTGTAGATGTCGTCGATGGCAAACTTGAGCAACTGCTTTTTCTCTTCGGAGAAGAAGAGCGTTGCTGGCTGTTCGTAGTAGTGCTGCAGCAATTCGATGATGCGGAAGCGCGTAGAGAATCTGCTGCCGAGAATGCCGCTGACGTTGGTGTTTTCCTGCTTCACATTTTCGACGGCACATTTCACCAAGTCGAAGTGATTTTCGAGGGGCGTTTCTGTTGGCGTGTCGGCCTTGCAGGCCAAAGCCTGAAGGATGCGCTTCTGAGACTGCGTGATGATTTCACCCTTGGCGTTGTACCAAGAAAGCACGTCGTAGTCGTTGTAGGTTTTGACGTAAGTGATGACGCCATCTTCTGTAGGAGAAGCGGCCTTCTTCGTAGAATAGATGACATCGCTCAAAGCCGGGATAATCTGCTTAAGCTTTGGATTGGCGTCTGTGGCATTCTTCCATATCTGATAAGCCTGAGAAGCCAAGTCCACATCGTTGTCGTCTTCATCGTCAAGGGTGCCGCTCTTTTCGTTGTAGATGTCGCGCAAATTGGTCTCGTTGCCCTCGAAGAACAATTCGTCGCTGCCCACGATGTTGGCATTTTCGTTGATGCGTTCGTTCAAGCGACGACGCAGATTGATGATGGCCTCTACACCGTCTGCAGGGAAGAACGAGTAGCAGTATATCTCCTTCGACTCTTGGCCGATACGGTCCACACGACCGGCTCTCTGAATCAAACGGATGATGGCCCAAGGGAGGTCGTAGTTGATGATGACGTGAGAGTCCTGAAGGTTTTGACCCTCAGAAAGCACGTCGGTTGCCACAAGGATGCGTGTCTCAGAATCCGAAGTGATGCTGGCCTCATTGCTTATAGGCGAAAAATGTTCCACAATGGAAGTGGGGTTTTCGCTCTTGCCCGTTGCGATGGCAATCTTCTTGGCCCCACGTTTGAGCAGTTGACGATAGACATAATTTGCGGTATCGCCGTACTGGGTAAAGATCAACACCTTGTCGTCCTTATGCTGCCCATTGATCAGCTTCTCCAGTTCGTTGAGCTTCTGGTCTGCCTGCGGTTCCCATTTGCCGCAGAGCTTAATCATCTCTATAATGACTTCGCAGTCTTTGCGCAAGTGCTGCTTCAGAGAACGTTTGAAATAAGTGGAGTCAATCCAGGATACATTGTTCTTTTGGCTCAGGAAGTTATAGTATTTCTTGGCCTTTGCCAGATAGACCTCCATATCGGTCGGAATATCGATGAGCTCTTCATTCTCGTTGCCGGAGTTATTGAAAACATCATTGATGTCTTCATCCTCAAGGAAGTCCTCGGGCAGTTCGTTCTCGTCGCCAAGAGGGAGTTGAAGTTTGTTGTCAATAGCGTAGATGAAGACTGCATTGCGCAAGATATGGCGATAGAGCGTCAAAAGGTAGGAATAGCCGCAGCTGTCCACGCGCTTGAAGAAAGTGCTCTTACAGAAGCCCATCATACGCTTGCCGGCGCGAGAGAGATTTTCGAGCAGAGCCTTGATGTCCTTAGGGGCATCGGCTGTCTTGGTTTTGTCCTCGTAGAGCGACAACCCGTAGCGAGGCAGTCGGAGCTCGCCCATCATATTGACCATCTCTTCGCTATAGAGGCGGCTGTATTGATCGCCGGGAGTCACCTTAAAGGTCTTGGACTTGGGAATACGGTCTGGGAAGTATGATTTTTGGCCATCAGGGAACTCAAGATACTTGCGGCCGTCCGAAGGGTCAGTTTTGGCATAGTTTTCCTTGATAAAAGTGCGGGTTCGACGCACAAGAAACAGCTTCATCAGTTCCTGCCAGTCCTCAATCTTGTCGCTCTTCTCAAAGGCCTTGATGCTGCGGATAAACACCTCGCTATGTCTTTGCAGGAATCCGCGATCGCCTCCGAGCGAACGCACATATTCTTCAGGACGGATGCCTAAATCGTCATCTTCGCCGATGAAGAGTTTCAACTGATTTGAGAGGTCGGAGAAATCCTTGTTGTAGGGCGTTGCCGTGAGCAGCAAGACATTACAGCTCTGACGTTCAATGAGGCCCTTGATGTTGCGATAACGTACACCTTTGTCGTTGCGCAGGTTGTGACTTTCATCGACGATAATCAGGCGATAGTAGCGCGCGTTGTCAACATCAATAGGTTTGGCTACAGACATGATGTCGGCCTTCAAGTCGTACTTCTTGCGATACTTGGCCCACATATCCTGCAGGTTGGCCGGACAGATGATCAGCGTGCTGCTGGCGAAAGTCATTTCGTAGATTTTGGCAATAGCGCAAGCAGTAATAGTTTTACCCAAGCCGACCACATCGCCTATCATAGCGCCGCCTCGCTTCTCGTTCTTCAAATGGCGGGCAGCAATTTTGACAGCAGTCTGCTGGAAATCAAACAACTCGTGCTGAAACTCTGGAGGCAGAGTAAACTCCTTGATGCCGCTTCTGGCGTCGGCACTGAGATGATAGGCCGTCTTCAGGTATATGTAGTAAGGAGGAATAATGTCTTCACTTGCCCAACTGTTGTCAATGGCCTCAATCAGCTCTTTTGTGATGTCGATGCAAAAGCGGTCGTTCCAACGGTCATCAAACCAGTCGGAAAGTTTCCTTGCGCTGTCGCTGTCGCTGAACTCTGCGTTCAACTCTCCCTGCTTCGTAAGGCCTGCATACGTTAGATTGCTACTGCCCATAATGGCCTGAATTGGATTGAACGTATCTTCCGGACGATGAGCCAGATAAAGCTTGGCGTGAAGAGGTTCTTTCACGTAGAGTTTGACACAAACTTTGTCTTCCTTAAGCTGGGCAGAGAGACGACGGAGCGTCCATTCATCTTGTGCCGTCGGGAGACCAAGCAACAACTGCTTACGAAACTCGCGGGCGATCTCCAACTTACATTGCTGAGCATAGGCAGCATCGGGCATCTGCTCTTTGGAGTAGAGCCTGCGCACCAAGTCCTGATCGGGCTGATGCATGCCGATGAGCAAGCGGCAACAACGGAAAATCTGTTGGTTGTTCTCGTAAACGAAATCGCCGGGGATGTTGTCAATCTGGTTAACGACCAGCTGCCATCCGCGAAGGTTGAAATATCCCACACAAAAGTCCACGCGCTTTACACCCAGGTTGGTGATGATGTCCTGCAGGCCTTGTGTGAATTTGGTTTCTATGTTATCGTATATTCGTGCCATAGGTGCGCTTTAAGGTTAGAGCATCGCACTTATTGGCTAATTCTTCAGGAACACCCACAACTACAGACACAAAAAAGCGCGGACACTTATCATGTCTGTGGTTGTGAGAGATACCTGAACGCTGATAAGCTCTATGTCCGCGCCATAAGCGCAGACACTAGACAATTATCGTTCGCGTTCAATTCTAAAACTCTCACATTTCAGACAAACCGAATAACTGCTAATGCTGTTACTTTATTCCACTAAGGTCATACCGGCACTTCCGCTGAAGCCTTTTTACCCCACATTTACATGTGATTATCGAGGGTTCTTTTCCGATATTCGCAACAAAAATACACTTTTTCTTTGAAACAACAAATATTCGGGGCAGATTTTCTTGAATTTTGGGTCGTAATTTGCTTAAAAATTTACCCACGCAAATTACGCAAATTGCAAATTGCGCAAATTAGCCACCAGCCAGAGTGTATGTAAAACTTTACATCCGAACCCGCATTCAGCGCCTCTGGTCGCTCTCTACTCGGTCTCTGCAGGGTATCTGATTGGGGGTTGAGCGTGCAGCTCAATATTGATTATCAGGCATTTAACTTTTATAAAATCGGTGCGTTTATACGTGTTTCAAAATCCGAAATCTTGACAAAATAGTTATTTGCTTGCAATTTGCGTAGTTTGCGTGAGCATTTTTTCGTGCAAACAAATCTGTCTTTTCCTAAAACAGTTGACAGATTACTGACCATGTTGACATAAGCGGAAGTGTCAACAAATCCAGTACGACATATTTCCCTTGTGTCAACTCTTTCAGGAAACTGCCGTTACTTCACTCCGTCTGCCTGCTGCTGCGGCTCACGACGTGTGTCCCACAAAGCAACTACAGTCAACACATCACCGTCAATGCGATACACAATCTTATTTAATCTGTTGACAACGATGCTTCGATATGGCACAGTTCTGTTGGACAAAAGAGGTTCGGGATGCCCCATATAGGGAGAATCTGCCAAAAGTACGGCACAATGGTGAATCTGATCCATGAAAACATCACCGGATTTTCGGCCGAATTCACGATAGATATACAAAGCCGTTTTGCGCCTCTGAGACTTGGCCAGAGGAGTCCAAACTACCCTCATACAGCCTGCCCCAGATCTTTGTTGTCACCGTGAGCAAGTTCTTCCTTCAGCTCGCGGTAAACGTCTTCTTCATCTTCACACAGGTTGGCAGCCATCTGGCGTTCGCTTTCATCAATCCATCCGTCAATCTCTTCCATCGAATAAGGCTTCGAGGCAGTTCCCTTGTGCAAATGCTGTTTCAACTCTTCTGCAAGCCACATCATGTCGTCCGCAGAAAGCGTACCAAACAAATAGTCACGCAAACCGTTTAATGCAGTAGAGCTCATAGTTTCCCTCTTTATTGTTTACGGGGCAAAGATACGACTTTTTCTTTAACTTACAACTTTTCGGGGCAGATTTTCTTGAAATCCGTCCGTAATTTGCAGAAATTTGATGTTGCAAAATCTGCTAGATCTTTCCCGTGGGCTAGGAAAAATTCTCCCGTGGGAGCGCAAGATTTCCTTGCGTCAACCTTTTCAGGAAAGCTCCGTGTCCTTGGCCTCTCGGGCGAAGGCGAAGAGCGAGAGCGGCAGGTGGCAATAGCCGTCGGGGTTCTTGTCCAGGTAGTCCTGATGGTAGTCCTCCGCAGGATAGTAATTGCGCAGAGGCTCCTTCTCCACCACAAGGGGCTGCGACCAGCGCTGCTGCTCCTCCTGCCAGACCTCCTCGATGAGAGGCAGATCGGCGGGGTCGGTGAAGTAGATGCCCGTGCGGTAGCGCGTGCCCTCGTCGTGGCCCTGACGGTTGAGGCTCGTGGGGTCGATGGCCTTGAAGAACATGCGCAGGAGGAAGCGCAGGCTGACACGTGAGGGGTCGTAGACGACGCGCACCGTCTCGGCGAAGCCTGTGGTGTCGGTGTAAACCTCCTTGTAGGTGGGATGCTCGGTGTGGCCGTTGGCGAAGCCCGTCTCGGTGTCGGTGACGCCCTCTATCTGCTTGAAGAAGTGCTCGGTGCCCCAGAAGCACCCGCCGGCGAAATAGATCTCTTTCATCGTAAATGATACTTTATCAGCTGCAAAGATACGAAATTTAATTGATAATTGATAATTGACAATTGATAATTGATAAATATCGTCGGGTGTATTTCAAAAAAAACAAAGAAAACAATAGAAAACAAAAAAAAACGTGAGCAGACAACGTGAGCTGACATTCTCAGGAAAATATGCTGTGTCGAGCCTATGGCTCTTTCATGTAGCGAGTTTGTTTGTCCTTTGAAAAACAAGCTTTTCACGTCCAAACCAATTCGCTCCATTTACGCGCTTATCAGCGCTCTTCACAGCATTGAAAATTGCTTCAATGGTCTTTGCACCCCCTTCGATTCCCCCGTTATCGGGGGACAGAAACGCGATGTTCAGCATAAAATTGCCTCAAAAGAACTTTTTCGGCATAAAATGGTTATGCTATCCGAGACGAGATTCTGTTTTGTTTTTACTGCAGACAATCATAACTTGTCATTGCCACATGCCCTGAAAGGGCGAAATAACCTAGCACAGGGCCTTGGCCCTGGGGGTAAACGTGTTTCCTCCCGTTTATTCGCCCCTGTAAGGGGCTCATAATTGTGTGGGGGGGGGCCCCATCGATAGGGGAGCCCCTATCCTGTGTTATTTGCCCTCCGTCGCGAGTGGAGACTCGCTCCCCTTTGTGGGGCCGCAGCCACATTCAGTGGCTACTCTAAAGACCCCAGTCGCCCCGCTGGGGTCATTACTGCATACGATTGCAGAGAATCATTGCTCGTGACGACAGATTCTTTATTTTATGCGCAACGGAGTGGAGCAATTTTATGCAGAACGTAGTGATGCAATTTTCGAGATGGGGCGCGGGCTCTCTTGAGAGCACGTGAACAGCGATGGAGAAAGCGACCGTGGAAAGCTCGCTTTCATAAGGACGATTATCCATCGCTCGTAAAGGAAGCAACAGCTTCCGAGCCCCAGCTATTTTCCTGAGAATGGCGTCCGGCAATGCCTGCAGAAAGGGGTTTTCTTTGTTTTCTTATGTTTTCTTGGTTTTTCTTTAAGATCTGCAACCAAGGCATTCGTGAGATTAGTGAGATTCGTGGTTTATTTTAGAGCCTTTAGAGTTTTCGATGTTAAAAAATTCTTTAAACTTCTACTTCGAACGGATATAGCGCTTGTACTGGTCGATGGAGAGCGGCTCGGTGGCGTAGTCGGCCTTGGAGATGCGCGTGTAACCCGTCACCTGACGCAGCAAGGTGCGGTGCTCCGCAATCCAGCAGTCGGGGTCCTCGTAGACGACGTCGTACTTCTTGGTGGAGCTGCCCGCCGTGATGAAGGCGTAGCGCACATGCTCGTGGCGCAAGTCGCTGATACGCAGACGGATGACGTCTGGATTCGACATGCGCAGGTCCATCCCCTGCCCCGCCGGCAGGAACCAGACGAGGCCGCGGTCGGTGTCGTTGATGAGCAGCTCCTCGTCGGAGTTGTTGTCGATCCACACGTTGATGGAGAGCACCTGGTCGGAC
>JAEEGH010012242.1_pt1 | contig 19306 bp, 14 predicted proteins | sample 9134181 | NCBI WGS metagenome assembly JAEEGH01 (sample SAMN16246544, study PRJNA631951) | gut metagenome | biome: gut microbiome; feature: rumen; material: DP-attached | host: Bos | place: Iran: Karaj | collected 2018-10 | reverse complement strand
GGGACCGGAGGATCCGCCGGGCCTCGTCGATGACGGTCTTTTCCTTCTCGCTGAGGGGGCTGGGATCCTTCAGGAAGGCTATATTCTGCTCCATCTGCTCCAGGGTGGACATGCCGCTGAGTACGGTGATGACCCCGTCCAGGGAGGCGGCGAAGCGCAGGGCCTCCGCCACCGGGTCCAGACCCGCTTCCTCGAAGGGCTTGCGCACGTCGGGGGCCAGGTTGGCCAGGGTGCCGCCCTTCACCGGCTCCATGATGACCACGGCCTTATTATGCTTCCGGGCCACTTCCCAGCAGCCACGGGACTGGATGCCGGGGTCCTCCCAGTCGGCATAGTTGATCTGGAGCTGGATGAAGTCCATGTCCGGATGCTCCGTCAGCACCCGGTCCAGCATTTCGGGGCTGTCGTGGAAGCTGAAGCCCAGATGCTTGATGAGGCCCTCCGCCTTCCGCTCCTTCAGGAAATCCCAGATGCCGAAATCGTCAAAGGACTTGATCCGGGGCGCGCCGATGTTGTGCAGCAGATAGAAGTCGAAATAGCCCGCGCCGGTGCGCTCCAGGCTGGTCCAGAACATCTGCTTGGCTTCCTCCGCCGTCTTGGGCCCGGCCCAGGCGGGGAGCTTGGTGGCCAGGGTGAAGCTGTCCCGGGGATAGCGGTCCACCAGGGCGACCTTCGCCGCCGCTTCGCTCTTGCCGTTTATATAGCCGTAGGCCGTGTCGAAATAGGTGAAGCCCGCCGCGAGGAAGGCGTCCACCATCTTCTTGAACTGCTCGATATCCACTTCGCCCTCCAGCATGGGCAGGCGCATGAGGCCGAAGCCCAGCTTGGGCACATTCTTCCAGCTGTGTTCCATTTTAGTCTCCTCCTGTGATTCGTTTGCTCTGATTATATAGGATGGAAGGGAAAAAAGCAACCGCCGCAACTGCGCACTTGCTAGGGGTTTTCCCCGCTGGTATAATGTAAAATGAATCATTATCAGGATGGGAGCCTATGGACATTTCGGAGCTGACGGCTTACGCCGAGAAAAAATACCATATCGGCGAAGTGGCCCAGCGGATGGAGTTGTCCGGCAGCAGGCCTGTTACCAGGCTCTCCACCCTGCTCCACCCCAGGAGCGGGAAGCCGGTGGCGCTGCTGATCCGTCATTGGGACTTTGAGCTGGGGGACGAAGTGCAGTTTTGTGACCTGAAATGCGGCCACGCCTCGCTGCTTCGCTCTTCCGAGCCCTGGCTCACCGCGCCCTATCGAATGAAAGGGGCGGACTGGGTGGGCATCCGTTTTGGGGCAGACACGGTGCACGAGGCGGTCTTCCAGCTCTTTGACGAGGCCATGCAAGCCGGGCAGGACCGCTATACCATCACCCTGGGGAGTGCGTTCAGGCCGCAGGCGTCGGAATATCGGGAGACGCCCCTGCCCCCGCCCGGAGCCCGCCCCCGCAGAGAGGCCCCGAAGAAACCGGAGCCGGAACAGCTGACCCTCCAGGGCCTGATCGAGAAGGCCATGAATGCCGCGGAAGCTCTGGTGCATACCTTCACCCTGGGCCCCGAAGGGCGGGAGACGCCCTACCGGGACACGCCCCTGACCGGAGAGCGCCGGGAAACCGCCGGAATACCGGAAAAGCTGCGGGAGATGCGGCGGCTCTATGAATACGGCGCCCATACCTTCGGGCAGACCTGCAAAAACTTCTATGTGCAGGGCAAGTTCATGGAGGATTACGAGGACGACGCCCCCTGGAACGGGGAAATACGCCTCTATTACCCCAGCTACCACGACCTGCGGCTGGAACAGCTGCGGGGCTACTTCACCTGGCGGACGGCCCTGCGCCGGGGGGAGTTCCGGCCCATCGCCACCTCCCTGGCCTATATCTACGTCTATGAGCTGCTGAACGACATCGGCGCTTCGGACGCGGAGGACAGCCTGCGAAAGCTGCGGGAATTTGAGATCGGCTACCTGGATTCCGGCATCGGCGAAGGGGACATGCGCCGCAACCTCCGCCGCTGGATGCTGGAAAAGGCCGTCGTCAGCGGCCTGCCGCCGGAGACGGCGCGGGAATACGCCGACCCCGATATGCTGCTTAGGGACGAAGCCCTGGCCGCCCTGCGGGAATATAAGGCGAGGACGGACGGGGAAATATTCCGCGCCCTGCTCACCCTGGCCGGAAGCAGGCTCTCCAAATCTCCCGCCGCCCAGAGCGAGGAAGGGCAGCGCCTCTTCGCCCGGGTGTGGCGGCTGGCCGCCGCAAAGGAAAGGCAGGAGGGCAAGACGCTTTTCACCCTCTGCTTCGGCGGCTGCCGCAGCCACCGCTGGGACCCTCTGGCCAACGCCTTGTACTACTGGCGCAAGCGGCCTGTCGCCGCAGCTTATGAGCTGGACGAAGTCCGCACATATACCTTCAACGGCGGCATATGGACGGAGAAATGCTACCAGGAGCGCAGCTTCGACAAAAAGCTGCTGGAAGGGCTGCTTCACGAAACGGACCGGCAGCTGCGCCTGTATCTGGACCTGGGCCGCCGCCTCCAGGAAAAGCCGGAGGAAGCCTGGGCTTCCGAGTATGTCGAGGCGGTCATCGAGGAGGACCGGCAGGCCAGGGCCGAGGCGGAACGGAAGAAGGTCGTCATCGACCTGAGCGGGCTGGAACGGATCCGGCGGGACGCCCTGGAAACCAGGGACAGCCTGCTGACGGAGGAGGACCTTCGGGAAGCGGAGGAAAGGGAGGCGGAGCCTCCTCCCGCCCCGACGGAGGCGGAAACCGGGCCCAGTCCGGAAGCGCCGGAAACGCCCCTGGACCGGGAGCAGCGGGAACTGCTCACCCTGCTGGCGCGGGGCGAGCCGGTGAAGGGCTGGCTGGCGGAAAGGCGCTGGATGCCCACTGTGGCGGTGGACGCCATCAACGAGGCCCTGTACGACGAGATCGGCGACAGCGCCCTGGAATGTGACGGCGACGAGATCACCCTGGCGGAGGATTACCGGGAGGATATCCTCCGCATCCTGGGAGGAACAGAAAAATGAGCGAAACGAAGAAAGTGCCCCGGCGCATCGCACAGACGGTGCTGAATTCCCTAAAGGGCGGCGTGGTGCCCCGCATCGGCCTGCCCTATATCACCGTGGGACGGAAAAACGAGATACAGGCCCTGCTGCATGATGTGGACATCATCTCCGAGGGCGGGGCTTCCTTCCGCTTCATCGTGGGGAAATACGGCTCCGGCAAGAGCTTCCTTCTCCAGACCATCCGCAACTACGCCATGGACCGGGGCTTCATCGTGGCCGACGCGGACCTCTCCCCGGAGCGGCGGCTCCAGGGCACCAGGGGCCAGGGCCTGGCCACCTACCGGGAGCTGATCGGCAACCTCTCCACCAGGACGAAGCCGGAGGGCGGGGCCCTGAACCTGGTGCTGGACCGGTGGATCAGCTCCGTGCAGAGCGCTGCGGCCCAGGAGACCGGCCTTGCCCCGGAAGACCCGGCTCTGGCCGCGGCGGTGGACAAGAAGATCTATGCCGTCACCGCCTCCGTGAGCGAGCTGGTCCACGGCTTTGAATTTGCCAGGCTCCTCTCCGCCTACTACCACGCCTACCTCGCCGGCGACGACGAGGGGAAGGCGAAGGTGGTGCGCTGGTTCCGGGGGGAGTACACCCTGAAAAAAGAGGCCCGGGAGGAGCTGGGGGTGAGCATCCTCATCACCGACGACGACTGGTATGACTACCTCAAGCTCTTCGCCGTCTTTTTCCGGCTGGCGGGCTACACCGGCCTGTTCCTCATGATCGACGAGCTGGTGAACGTCTCCAAGATCCCCAACGCCATCACCCGGCAGTACAACTACGAAAAAATGCTGGCCATGTATAACGACGCCCTCCAGGGGAAGGCCCGGTATCTGGGCATCCTCATGGGGGCCACGCCCCAGGCCCTGGAGGACAAACGCCGGGGCGTTTACAGCTATGAAGCCCTGCGCTCCCGCCTGGCGGAGGGAAAATTCTCCCGCCCCGGGGCACGGGACCTGCTGGCCCCCGTCATCCGCCTGGAGCCGCTCACCGCCGAGGAGATGCTGATCCTCTGCGAAAAGCTGGAGGACATGCACGCCGGGCTCTATGGCTATCCCAGCCGGATCACCACGGAGGACCTGGCCGCCTTCATCCGCATCGAATACGAGCGCATCGGCGCGGAGGCGAACATCACCCCCCGGGAGGTCATCCGGGATTTCATCGAGCTGCTGGACCTGGCATACCAGAATCCGGACGCCTCCATCGGGGAATTGCTGGGCTCCGAGGAATTCCAATATGCCAAAAGCGAGGCGGTGTCGGACGAGACGACGGACGACTACGCGGAATTCACCATTTGAGGTACGCCCATGGACGTTTTTGACCGCTACGCGCCTTTTATCCAGGACTACATCTACCGCTCCGGCTGGCAGAGCCTGCGGGCCGTGCAGAACGCGGCGGGGGACGCCATCTTCAACACGGAGGAGAATGTGCTTTTGACGGCCTCCACCGCCTCCGGCAAGACGGAGGCGGCCTTCTTCCCCATCCTCAGCCTGCTGGAGGAAACCCCCTCCGCCACCGTGGGGGTGCTGTATATCGCCCCCCTCAAGGCCCTCATCAACGACCAGTTCGGGCGGCTGGGGGAGCTGTGTGAGGAGGTTGGCATCCCCGTCACCCGCTGGCACGGGGACGCGCCCCAGACCCAAAAGCGGAAGCTGCTGCGCAAGCCCGCCGGGATTTTGCAGATCACCCCGGAATCCCTGGAAAGCCTGCTCATCAACAAGCATATGGAGATCCCCTCCCTCTTCGGGGACCTGCGGTTCATCGTCATCGACGAGATCCATTCCCTCCTGCGGGGGGACCGGGGCCTGCAGACCTTCTGCCTCATAGAGCGGCTGTGCGCTCTGGCGGGCTGCTCCCCCCGGCGGATCGGTTTATCCGCCACCATCGGCAACCCCGAGGACGCGGGGAAATTCCTGGCTGCCGGCAGCGGCCGGGGCACCGTCATCCCCAGATTCGACGGGGGCCGGGAAACCTGGCGGCTGAGCATGGAGCATTTCTTCAACTCCGGCCCCCAGGCGGACGAGGGAAAGACCGGCCTCCCGGAGACGCCCCCCATGGAGGAGGCCACCGACGCCGCCCCCAAGGCCGCCGACCCCGGCATGGGCTATATCTTCGAGCACACAAGGGGAAAGAAGTGCCTCATCTTCACAAACTCCCGGGAGGAATGTGAATCCGTCTGCCAGCAGCTGCGGCAATACTGCGAAGCAAATCACGAGCCGGACCGCTTCCTCATCCACCACGGAAACCTCTCCGCCGCCTACCGGGAGAGCGCCGAGGAGGAGATGAAGGACGACGACTCCCTCATGAGCGTCTGCGCCACCGCCACATTGGAGCTGGGCATCGACATCGGGCGGCTGGAACGGGCCTTCCACATCGACGCGCCCTTCACCGTCTCCGGCTTTTTGCAGCGCCTGGGGCGCACCGGGCGGCGGGGGGACCCTTCGGAGATGTGGTTCGTCATGCGGGAGGAGCATGCGGAGGCCCGGGCCCTGCTGCCGGAGACGATCCCCTGGTATCTCCTCCAGGGCATCGCCCTGGTGCAGCTGTATATCGAGGATCGCTTCGTGGAGCCGCCCCGGATGGAGCGGCTGCCCTTCAGTCTTTTGTATCACCAGACCATGAGCACCCTGGCCTCCTGCGGGGAGATGACCCCCGGGGAGCTGGCCTCCCGGGTGCTGCCCCTGGCGGCTTTCCGGAACATCACCCAGGAGGATTACCGGGCCCTGCTGCGACACCTGCTGGAGATCGACCACATAAACCGCACGGAGAACGGCGGCCTGATCCTGGGCCTCGCCGGGGAGCGGATCACGAACAGCTATAAGTTCTACGCCGTGTTTCAGGAGAATGTGGAATACGCCGTCCGCGCCGACAGCCAGGAGCTGGGCACCATCGTCAAGCCCCCTCCCGTGGGGGACAAGATCGCCATCGCGGGCCGGGTCTGGGTGGTGGAGGAGGTGGACCACCAGCGGCGGGAGGTCTACTGCACCCTGGTGAAGGGCAATATCCCCGCCTACTTCGGGGACGTGGCCGGGGACATCCACGACCGCATCCTGGAGCGGATGTTCCGGGTGCTGGAGGAAGACAAGGCCTATCCCTATCTCATGCGCCATGCCGCGGCCCGACTGGCAGAGGCCAGGGAGAGCTTCCGGAAATCGGGCATGGACAAGCGCCCCCTCATCCACCTGGGCGGGAAAATGTGGGCGCTGTTCCCCTGGCTGGGGAGCTATGCTTTCCTGGCCCTGGAGCGCTTTCTGAAGCTCCGCTGCGCCCCCCGCCTGGGCCTCAAGGGCATGGACACCTCCCGCCCCTACTACCTCCAATTCACCATGCAAGTGGGGGAGGAGGAATTCTACCGCATCGTTTCCGAGGAGGCGGCAAAGGATTTCGACCCCCTGGAGCTGGTCTACCCCAAGGAGGTGCCGGTCTTCGAGAAATACGACGAATACGTGCCGGAGGAGCTGGTGCGCAAGGGCTTCGCCCGGGGCGTGCTGGACACGGAGAGCATGAAAAAGCGTGTGCGGAGCTGGGAAAAGTACGTGTGACGGTCGGAACCGTCCCTGATGTCACAAAATCGCTGACGGCGGGAATCCCCGAATATCCGGGATTCCCGCCGTTTCTGTCTTTTTTCAGTTCTGGAATCAGTGGAGCTTATGCACCTTTCCCCTGCCCGTCAGGGCGCTTTGCTCCCTGCTGCAATCCACGATATCCCCGACCTCGACCTCATGATACTGTCCCTCCGTGCATTTCAGCCGGAATCGTCCCGCCTTTTGTCCTTCGCGGAATCCCTGCTCCACAGTGAGGGTGAAGCCCCGGCCTTTCTCTTTGGAAAGAATGCGCACTTCTCCGTCCATGGGATAGTACGATCTTTGAAGGATAAACCCGGCGAGAGCAGCCAGCAAGGCCAAAACTGCAACGATCACAGCGATCCGGCCAAACTGCTTCGGCTTGCCGTCCTCACTGTGCTGTTTTGGCTTCGGTGTATTCATCGATTATCATTCCTTTCGGAAAAACAGGGGCATCCGTAAAGCTATGATACAACAGGATCAAAGCCGGCGTCAATGGGGACGGTTCCCGTTGACACCTAGATCGCGTAGGGCACAGCGTCCGGGGGGATGGGGCAGACGTGTGTCATTGTGTCATTGGGGACGGTTCTGTTTGTCACACGTTTGTTACGTTGCTATTCTCTTTCTGCGAATTCGCCGTTCATCTCCGCAAAAAACAACTCTGGTCCGTCGCCTCCGGCGGCCTACTTTCTCGACGTGGAGAAAGTAGGCAAAGACACGCCAAAGGGAACCTATCCCGAAGGCGGTTCCCTTTGGAATCCTTCCCCATCGGCCAGGGGGCTGCGGCCCCCTTGAGATCCCCCGAGGGTTTTACGAAGGACGGGGGACGAAGGTTTATTTATAATGGTTGGGGCCTGCGGCATTTGCTGCAGGCCCCAATGATTGGAATCACTCTACTTTGTTCTCCCGTATACCGAAACGGAGCCCAGCGAAGCGGATCCGTTTCGGAAAGGACGTTTCGCCGGAATCTTTGAGCAGCGACCAACGGGAGCTGCGAGACATTCCGGCGAATAAGGACGCTACACGCTTATACCCGCTGGATGACGCCGCGATTGATCCCCGTCAGACGTTCGAGCTGCCGCACGGTGATCCCCGCCGCTTTCAAGGTACGAAGCGCAGCGTTTCGTTCATCCCGATCTAATGACTGAAGCTCCGTCCCGCTGTTTAGCTTCAGCCGCTTGCGGATGATCGAAGAAGCCCATTCGTCGTCATGCCTGCGCGGCTCAAACTCCATACACTCGGTTTCATCCTCTTTGCGCATAAACGCCTCATAGGCATCGGTGCCTCCGATTAGCTCTCGCAGAAGTTTCCTATCAATAAAGGCAGCCGGATCGTCGTACTGGCTGTAGCTGCTCCACTCATAATCGGCCGCCTTGCATATCCCCGCTTTCTCCGGATTGTTCAGGATATATCGGTATACCGTGAGAAAATACCCGTCGTCTTCGATCGCCTCGCTCTGATACCGATCCTGAAACAGGTGGCCGACCCTGTCATATTTCCGATTGAAGTGTTGGGCGTAGCAAACGCCCAGCTTCTTCATCAGAAGCGGCGTTTGTCCCTTCGGGTCATAGACCAGCAGATGGACATGATTTTCCATGAGGCAATATGCGCAGACCGAAACCCCTGTCTCCTCGCTGAACCGCCGCAAAAGGGAAAGATAACGCACTCGATCCATCCGATCCTCAAAAAGGACTTGCCTGCCGATCCCCCGGACGATCAAATGCATGTATCCCGACTCACTCAGCTGCCGTGCCGCTCTCGCCATCGCCATTTCTCCCCTTTGTTTTCATTATACCCGATAAGCTGGGGCGTGTCAATCAGAACCGTCCCTTTTGACATATTTTTCTCTTTTCGGTGCATTTTCACATGGCGATGGGCACGGCTTCCGGCGGGATGGGACAGATATAACCGTGGGCGGCGGTGCGTTTTTCGAAATCCTCCCTGGCCGCGGCCAGGATCGACGGGTCGGTCAGCAGGTCCGCCGCCGCGCCGCAGAGGACCCCGGCGGCCCAGAGGAGGCCCTTATCCCCGATGGAGGAGCCGCCGCAGCTCACATTCTGCCAGCTGTGGCCGGGAGCCCCGGCGGGGAAGCAGAGCGCGGTGAACTGGGCCGTGGGCGTGAGCCAGCTCACATCCCCCACGTCGGTGGAGCCGGGGGTGAAGTCCTCGCCGCTGTAATAGGGCAGGAGGAAATCATTCAGGTCCTTCTTCCCGCCCTCGCTGAGGGCGCGCACCTCCCCTTCGATCTTCGGGTCCTTCTTCGCCCCCAGGCCGGGGAGCCCCTCGGAAACATAGGTTTTCCGCAGGGCTTCGGCATAGGCCCGCTCCTCCGGGGTATACGCCGGCAGGGGCAGGGCGCGCATATTCTCATAGAGGCATTTTTCCAGAGGCGGATTGGGCAGGGTGTTGGCCGTGCCGTCCACAAAGATGCGCTCGAAGCTCGTCTCCGTCATGAGGGCGGCTCCCTGGGCGATCCTGTCCACCCGTTCCTGGAGGGCCAGGGTATCCGGCACATCCCGGCTGCGGACCATATAGAGCACGCTGGCCTCCGGCTGCACCACGTTGGGCGAGACGCCGCCCCCGTCGATGATGGCGTAGTGGATCCTTGCCTCGTCCTTCATATGCTCCCGCAGGAACTGGACGCCGATGTTCATCAGCTCCACAGCGTCCAGGGCGCTGCGCCCGTGCTCCGGGTCCCCGGCGGCGTGGGCAGCCACGCCTTGAAACCGATAGAGCACCTGGGTGCAGGAATTGTTGGTGCCGGTGGTGATCTCGTTGGTATCGCCGGGGTGCCAGCTGAGGGCCGCGTCCAGCTCCTTCCAGACCCCCTCCCGGGCGAGGAAAGCCTTGGCCGCGCCCCCCTCCTCCCCGGGGCAGCCGTAAAAGACCACGGTTCCGGGAAGGGCGCTCCGTTCCAGGAATCGCTTCACGCCGCAGGCGGCGGCGAAGGCGGCGGCCCCCAGCATATTATGGCCGCAGCCGTGGCCTGCCCCGCCGGGCTCCAGGGGCCGGGGGGAAGTCTCCCCCGCCGCCTGGCTGAGGCCGGAAAGGGCGTCGAACTCCCCCAGGATGCCGATCACCGGCCTGCCGGAGCCGAAGGAGCCGGAGAAGGCGGTGGGGATGCCTCCCAGGTTTTCCCTGACGGAAAAGCCCTCGGCCCGGAGCTTTTCCACATAGAGGGCGGCGGAACGGTATTCCTTGAGGCTCAGCTCCGCATATTCCCAGATCTGATGGGAAAGGGCGGCGAATTCGCCGCCCCGAGCTTCGATATAGGCCTGTGCTTCCTTTTTCGCGTCCATATCAATACAACACCTTGCTCAGAAATTCCTTGGTGCGGGGGTTCTGGGGCCGGTTCATGATGTCGTCGGGCTTTCCGCTCTCGGCAATGACGCCCCCGTCCATAAAGAGGATGCGGTCGCTTACCTCCCGGGCGAAGCCCATTTCATGGGTGACGATGACGCTGGTCATGCCGCTCTTCACCAGAGCCTTGATGACGTCCAGCACCTCTCCCACCATCTCCGGGTCCAGGGCGGAGGTGGGCTCGTCGAAAAGCATCACATCCGGCTCCATGGCCAGGGCCCGGACGATGGCCAGGCGCTGCTTCTGGCCGCCGGAGAGGCGGCCGGGATGCTCGTCCTTCTTTTCCAGCAGGCCCACCCGGCTCAGAAGCTGCTCCGCCTGCTCGTCGGCCTCCGCCTGGCTGCGCTTGCCCAGCAGCACCGGGGCCAGCGTGATGTTCTTTTTCACGCTGAGGTGGGGGAAGACATTGAAATGCTGGAAGACCATGCCCATCTTCTGGCGGTGAAGGTTGATGTCCACCTTCTCTCCGGTGATCTCCACGCCCTCAAAGATGATCTTCCCGCTCTCCGGCCTTTCCAGCAGGTTCAGGCAGCGGAGGAAAGTGCTCTTGCCGCCGCCGCTGGGACCGATGATGGAGACCACTTCCCCTTTGGCGATATGCTCCGTGACGCCCTTGAGGACATGGAGCGTCTCCTTCCCGTTCACCGTAAAGCTCTTATGGAGGTCAACGGTCTCGATCAGGTTCTCAGTCATGCGCCTTCAGCCTCCTTTCAAAAGCATTCAGCAGCTTGCTGAGGATGAAGGTGAGCACGAAGTAGATCACGCCCACGATGGTGAGACATTCCATGGTGAGATAGGTATTGCCCTTCACCTTCAGGTAAGAGGTCATCAGATCCCCCACGAAGAAGGTGGAGGCCAGGGAGGTCTCCTTCACCACGGTGATGAATTCGTTGCCCAGGGCGGGCAGGATGTTTTTGATGGCCTGGGGCAGGATGATGCGCATCATGGTCTGCCGCCCGTTGAGGCCCAGGCTGCGGGCCGCCTCCGTCTGCCCCTTGTCGATGGCCTGGATGCCGGAGCGGAAGATCTCGGACACATAGCAGCCGGAATTGATGACCAGGCCCACGGCTACGCTGCCGAATTCCGTCACATGGAAGGGCAGGATCTTGGGCACCAGGAAATAGGCGATGTAGAGCTGCAGCAGCATGGGGGTGCCGCGGACGACCTCCACGATGGCGATGCACAGCCAGTTCAGGGGCTTGAAGCGGGCCGTGCGCCCCAGGTAGAGCAGAAGGCCCAGCACCGCGCCGCAGACCACGGTGATGGCGCTCAGCAGCAGGGTGTAACCCACGCCCTGCAGCAGGAAGACCTTCCAGTACTTCGCCATGATTTTGACGATGTTGCTGAAGAAATCCAAATTCATGACCTCCGGAGATCAGATTTGCGGGGCAGATACACGACCCCGGCGGACCGGGAGGGCCCGTCGGGGTCGGGAAATCAGGCTTATTCCGCAGGCGCGTTGCCCTCGTCGTCGTAGCTGATCTCCTCGGAGGTGGGGATACCGGCCAGGGCCTTGGCATCCTCATACCAGGGGCCGTAGTACCCGGCGGCGTAGGCCTTGGCCAGGATCTCGTTGACCCGGGCGGTCAGCTCGTCGGCGCCCTTCCGCAGCAGGATCACGTTGTTCTCCGCTTCCTCGGAAACCTCGAACTCAAAGCCGGTGAAGGCCAGGGCGTCGTTGTTGGCGATGATGGCGTCGCCGTTGCCCTTGGCCACGGCCAGGGCGTCGATATTGCCGTTGCGCAGCGCTTCCACGGCGGTGCCGATATCGGAGAATTCCTTGATGACGGTATTCTCGGGCAGCTGGGACGTGCAGAGGCTCATCTGCAGCGAAGCGGTCTGCGCGCCCACGGTGAGGCCCGCGAAATCCTCTGCCTTGACCCACTTGCCCTCGTTAGCCTTGACGGTGATGATCACCTGCTCGGTCTCGTTGTCGCCGGCATAATAGTAGTCGGAGAGGTTGAAGTTTTCATTCCGTTCAGGGGTCCAGCTGTAACCGGAGATGGACATATCCACGCTGCCGGTCTGCACAGCGGCCTGGCAGGCGTCGAAGCTCATGGGCTTGACCACCAGGTTGAGGCCCATTTCTTCCGCGATGAACTTGGCCAGGGTCACGTCAAAGCCCACATACTGGTCCTGGCCGCTCTTGGAGACATCCACGAACTCCATGGGGGCGAAGTCCGGAGAGATGGCCACGGTGAGGGACCCGGCGGAAATGGTCTCCACGGGGGTGGGAGCGGGTTCGGGAGCGGGCTCGTCGGCAGGCGCGTTGCCTTCGTCGTCATAGCTGATCTCCTCGGAGGTCTCGATGCCGGCCAGGGCCTTGGCGTCCTCATACCAGGGGCCGTAGTACCCGGCGGCGTAGGCCTTGGCCAGGATCTCGTTGACCTTGGCGGTCAGCTCGTCGGCGCCCTTCCGCAGCAGGATCACATTGTTTTCCGCTTCCTCGGCGACCTCGAACTCAAAGCCGGTGAAAGCCAGCTGATCGTTGTTGGCGATGATGGCGTCGCCGTTGCCCTTGGCCACGGCCAGGGCGTCGATATTGCCGTTGCGCAGCGCTTCCACGGCGGTGCCGATGTCGGAAAATTCCTTGATGACGGTGGTTTCGGGCAGCTGGGACGTGCAGAGGCTCATTTGCAGAGAGGCGGTCTGCGCGCCCACGGTGAGGCCCGCGAAGTCCTCCGCCTTGGTCAAGGCGCCTTCCTTCTCCTTGACGGTGATGATGGCCTGCTCGGTCTCGTTGTCGCCGGCATAGTAGTAATCGGAGAGGTTGAAATTCTCGTTCCGCTCGGTGGTCCAGCTGTAACCGGAGATGGACATATCCACGCTGCCGGTCTGCACGGCGGCCTGGCAGGCGTCGAAGCTCATGGGCTTGATCACCAGGTTGAGGCCCATTTCTTCCGCAATGAACTTGGCCAGGGTCACATCAAAGCCCACATACTGGTCCTGGCCGGTCTTGGAGACATCCACGAACTCCATGGGCGCGAAGTCCGGGGAGATGGCCACGGTGAGGGACCCGGCAGTAACGGTATTCAAGTCGGCTGTCCCCGGCGCAGGTTCCGGCGCAGCGGTAGGCGCGGTTTCCGGAGCCTTGGTCTCCGCGGGCTGCTCGGCCGGCTTCTTGGCGCAGCCGCCCAGGCACAGGGCCGCCAGCAGCACGAGCGCCAGCGCCAACGCAACGATCTTCTTCATTTCCTTATCCTTCTTCCTTGTTTGGGTTTTCATTTCTATCCCGTTCCGACGGGAACGTGGCCTAGTATACTCGCATAAATATTCATTGTCAAGAGAATTTTGTGAATTATATTCAGATTATGGGTATTTATGGGAGGGCCGGGCCGGAAAAAGGACACCCGGCGGCGGTGCCGCCGGGTACCCGTTCAGCTGCTTCAGCGCGCCAGGGAATAGCCGCCGTCGATGGTGAGGACGGCGCCGGTCATGATGTCGCTGGCCTCGGAAGCCAGGTAGACCGCCAGGGCGCCGATCTCGATGGGCTCGCCGTAGCGCCCGTAGGGGATGTTGCGGGTGAGCATCTCCTCCACCTCTTTGGGGGCCCCGGAGGAGAGGTTGGAATGGGTGTAGCCCGGGGCGATGGCATTGACGTTGATGTGGTAGGGGCCCCACTCCCAGGCCAGGCACTTGGTCAGCCGGTTCAGGCCCGCCTTGGCCACGTTGTAGGGGGTGAAGGAGGGGATGTTGCACATCTCGCCGGAGTTGGAGGTGACGTTGATGACCTTGCCCTTGCCCTTCTCCCGCATGATCTTGCCCACCAGGTAGCAGAGGCGGAACGCGCCGTTGAGGTCCACATCGATGCAGTGGAACCACTCCTTGAGGTCCTCCCCGTACTCCAGGATGTTGCCCATGGCAGCCACGCCGCCGTTGTTCACCAGGATGTCCACGGTGCCGAAATCGGCCACCACCGCATCGACGCTGGCCTTGCAGTTGTCATAGTCGGTGATGTCGGTCTTGTACCACTTGTAGGTGCCGCCCAGGGGGGCCAGCTTCTGCAGGGCTTCCTCCGCCCGGTCCTGACGGCGGCAGAAGATGGCGATGTTGGCGCCCTGCTCCGCCATGGCGGTGGCGATGCCGAAGCCGATGCCGGTGTCGCCGCCGGTGATGATGGCGACCTTATCCTTCAGGCAGAATGCGTTTTTCATGGAATCGATCATGTTGTATTGCTCCTTTCGGTAAATCAGTATAGTTTTCCTTATCCTACCATCCTTTTCGGAAAAAGGCAATCAATTCCTGAAATTAGAGTGGAAAACTGCGCCGCTTTCCGCTATAATTACCTTGTTATATAGCAATCAGTCGGGAGGGGCCGTCTCCTCCCTTTTCAAGGAGGTCTGGACTATGCCGGATTATGCGGGTGTAAACGGTCTGCGGGAGGACTTTAAAGTCGTCGGCCAGCCCAATCTGCCGGGCGTGCTCTCTTACGCCGTGGCGACGGGCGTCGCCAAGTTCGGCGGGGACTATGTGAAGCCGGATATGCTCTATGCCAGGTTCCTGCACAGCCCCTATGCCAACGCGAAGATCGTGAAGCTGGACACCACCAGGGCCAGGGCCATCCCCGGCGTGGTGGACATCCTCACCTGGGAGGACCCGGATATCGCAAACTTCGTGGGCAACGGGGAGCACTGGGGCTCGCCCCGCCCCTGGCTGGACAACATCGCGGACATGGAAGGGGCCGAGGTGGGCTGCATCGTGGTCTGCGAGACGGAGGACCTGTGCGACGAGGCCCTGCGGGCCCTGGACATCGAATGGGAAGTGCTGCCCCATGTGGTGGACATCAAAAAGGGCGCGGAGAAGGATGCTTTCGTCATCTTCCCCGGCAACCCCACCCCCACCACCTTCGGCCACCGGGGAGGCGGCGGGCCGGACCTGCCCCCCAAGGAGGGCAACGTCTCCCACGCCGGTCTGGATGAAGGGGACGCGGAGAAGGCCATGGCGGAGAGCGAATTTACCCTGGAATTCGACATGAACATGCCCTCCTACGGCTCCGTGGTGCCCAACATCCCCGGCTCCATCGGCTGGTGGGAGGAGGACCCCTACCGGGGGACCACCCTCCACATCGAAGGCGCGGTGCGCAACCGGGAGCCCATCGCCCGGTCCTACGGCATGCCCATCGAGAACACCATCCAGGAGGGCCTTTTCATGGGCGGGCGCTATTGCGACTGGGGCCTGCGGCGCAGCCAGGAGATCACCCCCCTGCTGAGTAAGCGCACCGGGCGGCCCGTCCGCTGCGTGAACACCCGGGAGGAGACCTTCGATTTCCTCATGAACCAGCGCTTCTGCCATGTGAAGGTGGGCTTTGACAGGAAGGGCGTCATCACCGCCATCATCGACAATTCCCTGGCGGACGGCGGCGTCCGGGGCAGCTCTTCCTTCGGCACGGCGGGCGACCTGACCTACGGGCCCTATACCTCCATCAAGTGCGGCGACGTGAAGCAGCGCATGGACATCGTGGATTCCAACCGGGGCATGATGTATGTTTCCGGCCAGCACTGCCCCTTCAACTGGGACATCATCAGCGTCGCGGAATACCTGATCGCGGAAAAGCTGGGGCTCGACCCCATCGACGTGGCCCGGGCAAACCTCCACGGACCCAAGGAGAAGGACGACACGGACCCGGTGCCCTCCTTCGAGGCCTGCATCGAAAAGGGCCGCAAGCTCATGGACTGGAACTGGCACGCCGACGGCGCCAAGCGCCTGCCCGACGGGCGGCTCCACGGGGCTTCCTTCCGCTATCAGCAGTGCCCCCGGCACTCCGGCATGAACTACTCCGTGAAGCTGGAGCTGCGGAACGGCGTGGTCCACTTCCCCACCCAGGGCCCCCATGTGGGCATTTACAGCGTGGAGTGCAACGCCATGGTGGCGGCGGAGGAGCTGGGCCTCAAGTATGAGGACATCGCCGTGGACTTCGACTACCGGGAGGCCTTCACCCCCATGGGCGGCGGCTCCGACGGCACCACCGCCTCCTCCTGGGTCACCAAGGAATGTGCCAACGATCTGAAGCGGCAGATCCTGGAATCCGCCGTGCGCCAGGCGAGTAACCCGCCGGCCCCCGGCATGTTCGGCGGCTTCGGCGGCCCCCGCAAAGAGAATCCCCTGAAAGGGCACACCCCCGAGGAGCTGGATATGGCGGACGGCATGGTCTGCCTGAAAGCGGACCACAGCATAGGCCTGCCCCTGAAGGAGGCCACCAATGAGAACCTCTTCGCCACCTATACCGGCAAGCCGCCCCTGTCCGTCTGGAGCGTGGGCCCCGGCGCGAGGCAGCTGGACGCCATGAACACCGCTTACTGCGAGGTGGCCGTGGACGAGGAGACCGGCGAAGTGGAGATCCTCCGCTTCGGCGTGGTGGCGGACCCCGGCAAGGTCATCCGGCCCACCTCCCTGGAGAGCCAGGTGGACCAGGTCATGTTTTTCAGCACCGGCTGCCAGCTGCTGGAGGATTTCATCTTCGACGAGCACACCGGCGTGCAGCTGAACTCCAACATGATCGACTACCTGAAGCCCACCGTGCTGGACGCGCCGCCCGTGGAAAAGGAATTCCTGGAGACGAGGGCCAGCAACGCGGCCTACGGGGCCAGCGGCATCTCCCACAGCCTGGCCAACACCCATCTGGTCATTATGGCCATCCACAACGCCATCGGCGTGTGGGTGGATCCCCCCGCCACCCCCGACAAGGTGCTGAAAGCCCTGGGGAAGGCATAATACCGTCTGCGATCCCGGCAAGGGAAGCAAATATACATAATATATTTATGAGGTGAATGCCATGTATTGCAGTCAGTGCGGCCAACAAATGCCGAACAATGCGGCGGTCTGTCCCTCCTGCGGCGCACCCCAGGGGAACACCAAGTTCTGTTCCAATTGCGGGACCAGGATCGCCGCGAACGCCGTCGCATGCCCCAATTGCGGCGCCCGGCTGGAGGTGACGCGAGCTGCGGCGGCAGCAGCGCCGGTCTCCCAGATGCCGCCCATCATCATCAACAACACCAGCAGCAGCAACAACACCAACACCAACAACAATAACCTCAACAACGCCAACGGCGGCGGCAGCATTTACCAGAACCAGAACTACGGCGGCTACGCCCGGGGGCCGGTGAAGCAGCTGCGGACCAACCGCGGCCTTTTGAAGATGATCCTCCTGTCCCTCATCACCCTGGGCATCTACGGGATCTGGGTCATGTATACCATCACCGAGGACGTCAATACCATCGCCACTCCCTATGACCGGAAGACGACCATGAACTTCCTCCTGCTGGCCTTCGTTTTCAGCTGGCTGACCCTGGGCATCGCCCCCTTCGTGTGGTATCACCGCATTTCCAACCGCATCGGCAACGAGCTTCTGCGCCGGGGCATTCCCTATAAATTCGGCGCCGGCACCTTCTGGGGCTGGGGCATCCTGGGCTGCCTCATCATCATCGGGCCCCTGGTCTACTGCCACAAGATGATGAAGAGCATGAACCTCCTCTGCGCGGACTACAACGTCCGGGGCTGAGACATACGGTATTAAAGGCACGGGCAAGACTGCCCGTGCCTTTTAGAAGGTGGAAATATGAAATACTGCACGAATTGCGGAAGTCCCCTCTCCGAAGGGATGAATTTCTGCGGCAACTGCGGCGTGCCCGTGGGAGCCGGGACAGCGGAGGCTGAGCGGGTCTATGTGCCGCCCTATTACGACGCGCCTCCCCGTCGGGACGACGGTCTCGTCACCGTGGCCAAGGTCTTTCTGATCCTGGGCTGCATCGGCTTCGGCGTCTTTCTCATCCCCCTGGCCTGGTGCATCCCCATCACCGTCAGCATCTTCCGGAAGCTGAACAGCGGCGAGGAGATCGGCGCGGGGCTGAAAGTCTGTGCCCTGCTCTTTGTCAACCTGATCGCGGGGATACTGCTGCTATGTATGGAGGAATGAGAGGGCGGCGGAAAAGGCAATGAAAACAAGGTGCGCAGTTTTTGCCCTGCTCCCGGCGTTCCTTCTCTGCCTCGGCCTCATGGCCTGCGCGCCGGAACAGGCTGCGCCGGCGCCGGAGGCGGCACAGGCGGTCTTTGCCCCGGCGGAACCGACGGCGGAAGCGGTCAGCGCCCCCTCCCCCGCGCCGGTGACGGAGGCGCCCGCCCGGGAAACGGAAGCGCCTGCCCCGGAAACGGAAACGCCTGTGGAGACCGCGCCTCCTCCTGAAACCGAAGCTCCCGCGGAGCCCGCGCCGCCGGAAGCCCCCGACGACCGGGACCCCCTGCAGGCGGCGGTGGAGGCCTGCGCCACGGCGGAAAAGACGGACCAGATCGTCCTGGCGGTGGACCATGCGCTGACCTTCTGGGAGAAGGCGGAGGACGGCGCCTGGCAGCTGCGGATGGAGGCTGCCTGCGGCTATGGGAAAAACGGCCTGGTGCTTGCCGAGGAGCGGATCATGGGCTCGAAGACCACCCCCATCGGCGCCTTTCCCCTGACCCTGGCCTTCGGCACCGGCGAGAATCCGGGGACGGACATGACCTGGCGGCGGATCACGGAGGCCTCCTATTGGTCCGAAGTTGAGGACGAGAGCTTCAACACCTGGGTGGAGAGCGAGACTCCGGTGCCCGGGGAGCACCTGATCGACTACTATCAGTACAAATACGCCGTCAACATCGGCTTCAACCTGGAGGACATTGTTTACAGCCGGGGCTGCGCTATCTTCCTCCACTGCAAAAGCACGAACTCCTGGGATACCGCGGGCTGCGTCAGCCTCAGCGAGGAGGACATGCTGGCCCTGCTGCGGATGCTCCGGGACGGGGCGTATATGATCATCGTCCCGGACATGGAGAGCATCGGGGATTACTAGGGCAAAAAGGCTCCCTCTCTGAGGGGCATGTAAACCGCAGAGGCACGGGCGAAAATCCGCCCGTGCCTCATATGATTCGCCTGTCAGGTGAAAACCGCTATCAAAAACGGCGCTTCTTTTTCTCTCCCGGCAACGTTATGATATCCATAAGGTTGCAACATTCACTGAGAGGAAGATGGTAATGGAAATCGGAAACAGAATCAGAGAACTGAGAAAGGCAAACGGCATGACGCAGGAACAGCTGGCCGCTGCTCTCAGCATTTCTTTTCAATCCGTCAGCAAATGGGAAACAGGTTTGACCCTTCCCGATCTGTCCATGATTCCAGGCCTCACCCGATTGCTGGGCGTTACTGCGGACGAACTGTTGGGATTGACCGACGCAGAAACTAATGATCGGCGAAGCTATTTCCAGGTGCGGTATTATGACGCGATGAACCGCCCCTATGACACGAAAGACCTCGCTGCGGCGAAGCAGGCTGTCGTGGAGTTTCCCGGCGACCCCCAATATCTGTATTGGCTCGCACATGC
>JAEEGH010012241.1_pt1 | contig 19307 bp, 18 predicted proteins | sample 9134181 | NCBI WGS metagenome assembly JAEEGH01 (sample SAMN16246544, study PRJNA631951) | gut metagenome | biome: gut microbiome; feature: rumen; material: DP-attached | host: Bos | place: Iran: Karaj | collected 2018-10 | reverse complement strand
TAGGGTGACGATGCTCACATCCAAATCTTGGCATAGACTATTTGCGCAGACAGAAAGCACCCGCTCCATGCCCCCGGAATTATACATCACCTCTATGATATATGCTATTTTCATTTTCTATCTGTTTCTTAATATTCTCCGGAACAAAGGATATAACCTTAGTTCCACTAAGATGCTTGTAACCTTATCCTGTAGCGTCAAATAATGATTACAAAATAAAGAATAATTGATTTCCGGATGTAGTTCCATCCAATATGTACAATCCTTTGCACTTTGAATGGCTGGAAGAATCCATCGCTTGTCAAAGAATTTACGGGCAACGATTTCCTCTTTATATTGCCTTAATAATCCTTTGTTTTTGAAAAATTCTAATACAGTCTCAAAATTAACTGCCATTTGTCTCGCCTGTCCTAAGAGCTTCTCCGCATTGCCGTATGATGATACTGAATTAGAGTTTTGATAATAGTAGTATAAGGGATAAGAAAGATTATCCGTTTTCTTAGCATAATAGTAATATTGTAGTACCAATATTAAATCCTCATCCACTCCCATAGCAGAATACATGATTTCGTTATTCCTGACAATATCTCCCCTTACCAGCCGATTCCATAAGGCTCCCATTTTTCTCCCTGTTAACAACAGTTTTATGATGTCATTGTCTTTTGGTTCTACAATATGCTGCTTCTTACCAGCATCGTCAATCTTAATGAATTCGCAATCAACAATATCCAAGTCATTCTTCTTGGCAAAGTTGTATAATTTTTCATAAGCGGTAACATCGATCCAGTCGTCGGAATCGCAGTGTATGACATATTCGCCGGTAGTTGACTCAATACCCTTTTTCCTGGTAAGTGTTGCTCCAAGGTTTTGAGGATTATGAAGAATCTTTACCTGTTTTTGCCTGTGGGGGTATTCATCTAAAATGCTCTTTAATATATCTATACTTTTGTCTGGCGTACAATCATCTACAAAAATATATTCTATGTCGTCCAAAGTTTGCTCGAACAATGAACGACAACATCTTTCTATGAATTTTTCCACTCCATATACTGGAATAACTACTGAAACTTTTGGCATAACTGATTTCTGATTTTTACTTTCTTATTTGTCTTACATCCCATATTTCTCACCCCAGCGTTTCAACATTAAGTCTTTGAATCGTTTAGGACGAAAGATGTTTAGGATGAATAATAAAATGTTATAAATATCCTTTAGAAGAATCTCTACAATTTCTGGAATGAAAGGCCGGATGTATTTATTGATGATAAATCTGATAACAGACTTGTATATCCTTATTCGAAGTTGGCGGTTGGCATGTGTTTTCTTTGGGTTGGGGAATCCTGAGATTTTTACATATTCCCAGTAATAGTGCTTATCAGGGAACCACACATCAAGCCATGGCTTCACATGTGCTGCATAATGATAGATACATGGTTCATTAACAAATTCATAGATATCAAACCATCGTTGTTTTTTATCTATCGGGGCAACAGCTAATGGTGTCTTCGCCCATTTATAAGGAAGTTGGAACCATGTATCTCGGAAAACGTAATTTAATGCATCCTGGTCTTGCATATAAACATGTTCCCAATCTTTAGTTGAATAGCTCAATAATTTTCTTTGAGAATCATTCTTACGCCAATAATCAAGATTCACCATCATCATACCAGCACAAAAGGCTTCATGTTGTAATCCTAATCCCATTTTGAAACGATGATAACTGTCAAACGGGGTCGCATCTTTTACAGCAGCTACTCCGTAACCTTCCATGTTCAAACCATACAGTTCAGAAACATTTCGGAGAACGATGATGTCACAATCCAGATATAGGATACGATCAATGTCATCAGGTAATAACGATGGTAGAAACATACGATAATAGGTGGCAATAGAGTACATCTTCTTGCCATTGAACTGAGTGTTGTTCAATTGTATGTTCTCCAGCATTTCAGGCTTCATATCATAAAATATTGCCTGATTGCCATATCGTTCACTAAGTGATGAGATAATATTGCGAGACTCTTGTGATAAACTGTCAACCAGCAAATGAACTACCATCTTCATGTCCTTGTTATTCTCAAACAAGGAGCATAGCATGGCAACACAATGCTGCAAATAGTTTTCGTCGGTACTGCAAGTTACGTGGTAAGTTTCCATAAAAAATATCTACTTGTGATTATTATTATCTTTCTTGACTCCGCTGCAGAGTTAAGCAAAAAAATATTGTCGCTATTTCTCCAGATGCATTTTCCTATAAAAAACCTTTTCTTTCTTCTGAAAACCTAATAGCACCAAAAAGTTATATACATGTATCTTTAACTGAATAATAAGAGGGACATTTAATTTTTTGTATTTAAACTTCTCCATATACGTGGAATTTGCCCATATTGTATTATTCTTATAGTAATAATAGATATTCTTCAAAGGATGTTCACATTTCTTACTCCAAGGTTTTTCTTTGTTATAATGTAAAATGACTGGATTACAAATATCTTTTTCAAGATCTCCATTTATAGCATTTTTAACTAATGGGGGGTCACGATAATATGCCTCTTGCACGTTATACCTTAGTGGAAGGGGAATCTTGTTGTCTCTTAAAACATAGTTAATTACGTCTTGGTCTGGGCAGTGCAGCTTTTCAGGATTCTCAATAATATACTTGATGTATTGATCGGTTATGTTATGACTTCGGATAAAGTCTAAATTGAAGAGTAGTACGCCGGAGTTAAAATAGCCCTTTTCTTCAGGATAATCAAGCCTGTGACATTGCACAGAACCGAATACCTCTTGCACGCCTGCTACAGCAATATTATCCAAAGGTGTGTTCCAGAGTTCAGACAAATCGTGCCTGACAATCATATCTGCATCCAAATAAAGGATTTTGTGGACACTCTTTGGGAGAATCTTAGCCATCAGCAAGCGATAGTAAATGGGGATGGGGAATCTCTCAACCTTAACCACCAAGTACTGTCTAATGTTCTCGATGTTAATCAGGTAAAAACTGATTTCTGCACCCTCGGGCAATACAGTCTGGAGTTCTACCTTCTGTTGCTCAGTAACACTTTCGTCAATGATGATATGGAAATGTAGTTTCTCACATTGATTGTTTACACAAAGTGAGTGCATCATCACACCCATGGGTATGACGAAATTAGTATCGGTACAAGATAATATATGCATCATATTCTTTTAAATTGTCCAAGGTGAAAGAGCGTTCTCGTATGATAGATCTTCTCTTGTAACAGGTTTGTGTGCATCATAAACATGATATAATGGAACATACCCAACAAGGGCTGCCCATTTAGAGAATGTGCTCGGTGGTCCTATGATATAGTCACATTTGCTTAAACCGTATAAGTCGTGTGCCATGTTACCGTTTTGAATCCGGAAAACTTGATGACTGCCTGTTATTTCTTTCGACACCTCTCCATTTGTTGCAATGAAGAATGAAACACGTCGGGGAGCCAGTAATGACTCCATTTGTGCCATAAATGACTCATAGGTCTCATCCTCATAATAATACTTACCATCAAGCCACTCCTTGTAATCTCCTTTCCTGAAGTGTATGCCTACAACGACATCGGATTCTTTTCTTGCTTGGTTAAAGGCCATATTAACATCAGACACGATGTCTTCATTAGGTAGAAACAGGTCATAAACTAACTTCCCTGCTTTTTGGTGATTGTCCAACTTATTGCGAGTATTCCAACCCCTTACATTCTGGATAATTCCGAAAACAGTTCGGAAATTATTGAAGAACCAGTAAAAGAAAATATTGTCATAGAGCCAATAAACGTATTTTTGTGCTTTCTTGTCGCCAAAACGTTTCACAAGCCATTCGCTGTAAAACGGGAAGGAAACATAAGGATTCTTTCGTAATCGGCGAAAATGCTTGATGTTGGGATCCCAGTGAAGGATAAACACCTTCTTCTTGTTCAGGACAGCCCAAGCAACACTGTCAAGGTATCCCCAGAAACGGTTGCATGTTTGGCCGTCGTAGTCGTAGATAAGTTTATATCTTGGTTCCATTATTCTTGTTTTTTTGTTTGGCAATAAAGTTTATAAAGTCTTGAAGTGTATATCCTAGCCTAAAAATCATCCTCACCCATATTTTAGGATAATGATGATAATAGTGAAAATAAACAACCGTTGAGTCTTCTCCTATTTTTCGAAGTACTTTATTTCTTTCTGACTTACTTGTGGAAACGGCACCATAGTGTAAAACAGAGGTTTGAGGCATGTAATAAACGTTATAGCCATATTGTTTTAAGCGAGCACCTAAAATAAACTCTTCACAATACAGAAATGTCCTTTCATCAAACATACCACATTTTTGGAATTTTTTTGAATCTACCATAAAGAATGCGCCAAGAACTGCACTGCAATAACCTCCGTAATTCATAAGTTCATCTGGCCTTCCCCCATTTTTGATATATGCTTCTCTTTTCTTTTTTCCTGGTATTCTAAATAAAACACTCAAAGGAATTCGTAAATAATTATTGAATAATCCATGATCTATAATAGGAGATTGATCGACTCCATTTGGCATAATGACTTTTGGCCCTATAGCTCCAATGGTTTCGTCTTGATGAAAATGGCCCAGCATCTTATGTATGATGTCTGTTTCATTAATATGAATATCGTCGTTAGTAAAGAGTATATAGCTTGGATTTAGGAATCTTATGGCAAACTCTGCTCCGATATTATTACCTCGAGCAAAACCAGAATTCTCTTTGTTAGATATCAGCACAACCCTGCTGCCGTAGTAAGCCTTGCCATCGTATTGTTCACAATCCTTAATGCCGGTTCGGATTTTTGTGTCGCTATTGACGGTAGCTGCATTATTGACGATTACAACGTTTGTAATCTCCTTGCATTTCGACAGCTCTTTGTCAGTATAGTTACAGGTCATTTCTTCATTCTTGTAACTGACAATAATTGCTACTATATTCATTTCGTTTCAATATTTTGATATTTACTGTCAAGTATCACTTTCTCTACATGTGCCTTCATGTTAAAGATTGCAGTGGAATTGTATGTGATCGCTATTTTGAAATCAGATTACTTTCCGAATCGTTCATTAACATAATGAATGAACATTTTTATATTCTCACTATTATTTTTTGAATAATCCAACTTATTTATTAATTGTGATTTTGTAGATATTGCAAATTGTATTTCTTCTGCAGAATCCCCATATGCAATTCCTGCTCTTTTACTTATCTCATCTTCACTCAAATAGTCATGAATCGTCTTACCAGGTTCAGGAACAATAATTGAAATACAGCCACAAACTACAGCAATGGTTGAATAGAAAGTTTGAGTATCGTAACTATAGCAATATTTACATGTATTCATTATACGAACGATTTCTTCCTCATCCATACCAAAGTCTATCGTTGGCCCATCAAATTCTATTGGCAAGTCTTTTCTCGCTTTTCCTTTCCTCAATATGTAACAGTTCCCTTCTCTATGCCCTTTATTATATTGCCTATATTTTAAGTTATCAAAGTATCCCAATTTGACTTGTAACCCCTTGGGGTTCAAATTCCAATCATTGAAAATATCTCTAAAGCATATAAACAAATCGTTCTTTCCGAAAGCATCATCATCATTCTGATAACAGTTAAAAGACAAAAACCAGCGAACCACATTCTTTCCTTTCAACGGATTTCCATATACCACTTCTGGGTATACCACTACGGTCCTTTTCTTGTTAAAGAACGGTAAAAACTGAGTTTTCAGCCCAGACATGGAGGCTTCATATCTAGAGCGATAATAAATGGCTCTTGGTGAAGACCCATTCTTAAATGCAAAACGAAACAATTTATAAATAATATGTCTAATTGTATCACTTTTCCATTTTTTCCAAAATAATCTCAAAGGTGTACATTTATTTGGACATTGCGATATGTAAAAGATGCGTGCATCAATGCCTTTCTCTCGTAACAATTTACATAAGACATCTAAAACCAATGTTCCTCCAAAATAGCCGTATGGTCTAACAATGATAATTTTAATTTTATTATTCATATTAAATGCCTTATTTCCTTTTTATCATATACTTAAGATCTTCTAATTCTGAGAAATGAAAAAGAGAAGCAATTCCAAAATATGTTATTAATCCAATTGTGAATCCAGTGATTATTTGAAAAAGATAACTATCTACGAAAAGATTAACTATATTGATAACACTCCAAATAAATAAACTTAATAATAATGTTGGAAGCAAATCTTTAATTTGTTCAATCAAACCATAATTGATAATCTTTTTTGTACAATATGTATTAACTGCAAGCGATAGTATGTTAGTAACCCAATTTGATAATACAACAGCGATTAACCCTATTGGAAGCGAAATTGCTAATGCTATCAAACCACAGCTTTTTTTTATTATTTCCAATTTAAAGAAATAGTCTGTTCGCCCCTTTACATTCAACAGATTTAAGTTTATTGCGTGTATTGGATACCACATGAAAGAGAAACACATTAATTGCAATAGTATAATGGATGCTTCCCATTTTTCTGTTAATAATACGATAATAAATGGACGTGCTAAAGCAGAAAGCACCATCATCGATGGGAAAATGATAAATGCGGATGCCTTAATAATTCTACGATAATTATTCCTTAACAAGTCATCATCATTTTGCATTTTGCTTAATACGGGAAATGTAACATCTTGAAGTATGCCTGTTGCATTTGATGAAAAAAGTTGAGCATATCCTTGAGCCTTATTATATACACCTAACTGTGCTGGTGAGTAAAATTTTCCTACGAAAACAGGTACAATATTTTCATATAAATGTCCCAATAAATATGATGCTAACAATTTGTTCCCATAACCCCATAAATATTGGAAAGATTCTTTGCTCCATCCCGTTTTAGGGTACCATTTGACAAAATACCAGTTAATTAATAGCCCAATAATGTTAGATACTAACCCGGAGATTACAAGAGCCCACACACCAAACCCCATGTATGCAATAGTAATGCCAATGATTCCCATGAAGATCTTGCTTATAACACTTACCTTTGCTGGTGTTTTAAAATCAAGTCTTCTATTTAATATAATCCGTTGTGGTGTGTTTAAAGGTGTTATTAGAAATGACAATGCAGTCACTCTCATAAGCTTTTCCAAGATTGGAACTTCATAAAAATCAGCGACCCAAGGTGAAATGGAGAAAATGATAATATAGCAAACTATCCCAACTATAATACTATAATAAAATGATGTAGATAAATCTTCTTCCCTAAGTTCTGGCTTTCTGACCATTGCACCAGAAAAACCACTGTCAACAAATACGCCAGCAACCGCCATAAATACACCAGGTAGTGCAGCGATACCGTAGTCATCTGGAGACAATAGGCGTGCCATAACTATACCAATTACAAATTGTATTCCGTAATTAGCAAAGTTATTGAGAATAGTCCAATATATGCCCTTTTTCGTCTTATCTTTTAAGCTTTGTTCAGCCATTTTTTCAATTCAATTACCTCAAACAATCTTTGTACAATTTCATCACAAAACCTTCTTCGTGGTTTGTTACGTGACTATTATACTGTCCCTCTGGCATGTCGGTTAAATATCATTCGCAATCTCTCGCATCATTGAAATTGTCTCCTCATTAACATCCATATGCATCAGTTTCTGCATATTATCTATAATAACAGGTAAAGGCCAACTCCACCAATGGATATTTAGTAACTCATCTATGAATTTTTGCTCAAACCTGAAGCCAATTATTTTTGCAGGTATGCCTACTGCTATGGCATACGGAGGGACATCGTGGGTTACCACAGCACCTGCACCAACAATTGCACCATCACCAATCTTTACTTTATGTAAGATCTGAGCTCCAGCAGCTATCCAAACATCATTACCAATTATACAATAATCATTATTCATAACATCGGGAATCTTACCACCTCCATTGGTCATTTGATTCCAACGGAATTGAGGCATAGTTGTCACTTTGTGGTAATCGTGGTTGAAACCACCTATGTCAACATTCCTCCCAAGGGAACAGAATCGTCCTAATTTGGTCCAATTCATAGTCAGATTAATTCCTGCATATGAATACATTCCAATCTGACTGTCATTCACAAATGAACGCCTATTGATAATAACGTTATTCTCAAATTGACAACGTTCAACATTTGAGTCGTTCCCGACAGTGCAGCCATCTGCCAACTTAGAACCGATGACAACACTATTACGGAATAATTTCACAAAACCTAGTTCGGAATCCTTAACTTGCGCAGTTGGATCCCAAAAAGACTTATTATCTATTTTCTTCTGTTTCATACCAATAATGATTCTCTGCAATGAGGGCCTCATAGTCGGAACGGAGACAACCATAATAGATCATATCGTGGTATTGTCCGTTCTTATAGACAGCCTGACGTTTTACACCTTCACGCTTAAATCCAACGCGCTCGCAGACCTTGATAGATGCTGCATTATAGACCAATGCGCTACCGTTCACTCGGTTTAAACGCAACTCATCAAATGCATATCGCATCAAAGTCATCCAGGCATCCGTTGCAAGTCCGCGTGTGCGAATCTCTTTGCGGGCTATGCGCATACCGCCACCTGTAGCTTCACCATTCTTCCAATCAATATCCCTTAGGCCTATCATACCCACGGCTCCATCGGTTTCCGTTTCGATGATGTATCTCAGATTATCCAACCCATTCTTTTGATGGGTGAACCATTCGAATTCATCTTTCTTGGAAATAGGGAAAGACCAGCCAACAACCATCTTTTCGAAGTCAGGGTCATTCGAGAGTTCACGAAGCATATCGAGATCTTCTTCTTCGACTGCTCTTAAGACGACTTTTTTTCCTTTTAGTATCATATCATGCTATTTTTAAGAGTTTTCTCTAATAATTCTCTTGAATCTGTTAATGTGCATTTTCTCATACACCTTGCCATCAATGACGACGACAGCGTTCCCGTCTGCCTCGTATCGTGTTATAATCGATTTCATATACTCAAGGTCATTAGAACCAAACGACTCATTGATGAATTGAATATGCTTTGGAGAAATCGCCATTTTGCCATCGAAACCTAAAGATACAGCATTCTTTACTTCTCTCTCAAACTCAGCCTCATTATCAAGTTTAAAACTCGGCGTATCATAGACCTGTAGGTCGTGAACCTTGGCATATGTTACCAACATACTTTTCTGAAAAACAAGGTAATCCACATTATTTTCCATATTGACTTTGGCCGTATAGTCTTCTGCGCCAAATGCCAAAGCATTCAAATATCCGACTTTTGTAATGTCGCAAAGGTCAACGATAGCACTCGGAGTTTCTATCATTGCTATTGAATAATGTCCCTGCAACACTTCTTTGTATTCATCGTACGGATTGGTCTTTTCGTACTTTGGAAGCATAATACCAATCTCGCTGAAATTGGCAAGTTTGGTTAATTCCCTGCCAGCGCGATTAGAGTTGATTCTTACAACAATGTTTGATGTAGATGCTAACCCTCCGATAAAACTAATCGTACGATTGAGAGCCTCTTCCTTTTCTTCTTCGGGAATAGAATCCTCCAAATCAATGATGAATACATCCGCATTCATTTGTGGAATTCTTGCTAACATTTTGTCTCTTGCAGGGACAAAAAGCAGACTTTTAACATTCTTGTTCATAAAAGATTTTATTGATTTCTAAGCACTTCAATGATTTTAATCATTTCTTCTTCACCATATCGTTGATCTATCGGCAGTGGCTGCATCTGGTATGCAAGAAAGTATTCAATATCTTTTTCTGCAGTCCAATCCAATACATTTGGCCAATAACGGGCTACAAAGATTTTATTTTCTATCAACTTCTCACGTAACCCTTTTGAGGGTACAAGGTATGGATAAACCATTGGTACAGCATCTTCATCAAGTTGTAAAGTCAAGTTTTTGCTGTCACCAAGTGCCTCATGAAGATACTGAAAATTCTCTCTACGCTTTTTTGCAGCTTCCTTGTAGTCTATGGACTGCATGATTCGCTGTGTCAGTTTTGACATTTTGCGGATAGGTTGGTTGTCCAAACCATCATCTGCCTTTCGGAAATCAGCGAACCCTTCTTCTGCCGAAAGGTCTATGCGTTTCAGCAAGTGTGCCATCCGGTCGTATGACTCATCTTGCTCAAACTCTTCATCCAACAACTTGTCGGTATAAAGATAGGCTCCATCAGCTACACCAAAGAATTTACGGCAAGTGTAGAAAGTATCAACACTTTGAATTGGTTTTGCATAAAAAGCCTGTGTGTTGTCAATGATGAGTTGCTTGCCATATTTCTTAGCAAGGTTCTCAGCATACCGTTGTTTCAATCCGAAGTAGTTAGTGTAAAGTAGTGCTTCGTCTGTCTTTAGTTGAATTTCATCACTAATCTCAAGATTTAAGTCTATATGATAGAAAGCATAAGAGATATTCAGCTTTTTGAATGGCTCTAAGATGACTTCACAGGTGAAATAAGGAATAAACACCTTTCTATAGTGACGAGCACGAAGAATGTACTCAAGACAGTTGCGACCAGTATTCAGCCGCAATGCATCCTTGTGATATTCTTCCCGTAGTGGAAGTTCTAAAGAAAAGTAACCGCCAATTGCTTTCATTACTTCACAACTACTTTCAACCAATCATGCTGATGTGTAATAGCATGTTCAAGTTCTTCTGCCGTCTGGAATTTTAGTACGAGGGTACCAATGGCATTGTTGGCTCCCTCGAATGATTCAACAGTGTCACCCTGTTTTACCCAGAGATCTTCCTCTATGATTTCAGCAGGAAGTTGATTGTCTATCTCCAGATGGTCAAATGTTCCATCTTGATCTGCATGCAGAATGATCTCTGCCCAATGACCATTGTATGGCTTCTGTTCGATGGGTTCCAATATGGGGTCACCTACCATTGCACGGGTAATGGCTGTTATCATGTCAACGCCTGTGGCGTATCGAAGCATTTCGCAAAGGCGATTACCACCACCTCGTGGCGTCAGCTCCATAATATAGGGTTTACCATTGGTACCGATGCGCGTCTCGATGTTATACACCACTGTCTTTAATCCAAGCAAGGTAATCAGTCGTTGAATCTCGGATGTGAGATATGCTTCCTGTTCCTTGGTGAAAGTGGATGGCCAGGAGTAGGCTGCTGGAGTATAAGGGTTAGTAGCATCAGCATCGAAACGCTGAGCACAGAAACTTGTAAATACCAATTGCCCATCAATTGACATGCTATCGGTATCAGAGGAACAACCGTCTTTTTCAATAAATTCCTCTACAATGATGTGACCGCTGATACTATGCTTCATGGCATATTCGAGAGCAGGCATCAGGTCTTCAGCCTTATCAACACGGGTTACACCTTTACTGCCGGCAGCATCAGTAGGCTTGACGATAACAGGCCAAGGAAACCAATAGATTTCCTTCATGGCTGCATCCACGCTGTCAAAACCTTTTGCTTGTGGTACGTTGAAGCCGTTTCTCTGAAGGAAAGCTCGGAACTTATCTTTGTTTTGGAGTATCTCAACTGATTCGAAAGGTCCAAACGAAGGAAGACCCATCTTGTTTTGAACATAAGATGCTGCAACTACACCAGGGTCAACACCAAAGGACATGATACCATCAATTTGCTTTTCTTGGGCAACTCTCAGAACAGCCTCTTTGTCAATGATACTGACATTAACGTATTCATCGCTGTATTTGTGGGCGATATTATCAGGGAGATAGTCGGCAGTGATGACATAATAACCCTGCTCATGGGCTGCCTTGATAACAGGAAGCAGATAGCGTATGCCACCAAGGAGCATTATTTTCTTTTGTCTCATCTATTCAGAATACAGTTTATAACTCGCTCAATATCCTCATCACTCAATGCATGGTGCATGGGAAGGCATATCACTTCATTGGCCATCTTCGTAGCTACAGGAAGGTTCTCCTTGGTAGCACTGGGAAGACCACGATAAGTGGTGAAGTCACTAATCAATGGATAAAAATAACGACGGCCCCAGATGCCTTGCTCCTTCATCTTGAAATAGAGTTCATCACGCGTCATGCCGTACTTCTTGGCATCAACAAAGATAGGGAAGTATGAGTAGTTATGACGTACGCCGGGAAGGTCGTCCCAGAACGTGATACCCTCAACATGGCGTAAGGCTTCACGATACTTGATAGCAACCTGATGACGGGCTTCGATGGCAGCATCCACCTGGCGGAGATTCAATAGTCCATAGGCACTGCGCATCTCATCCATTTTGGAATTGATGCCAGGTGCAACGACCTCTGTCTCTCCTGCAAAGCCGAAGTTCTTCAGATAGTCTATGCGCTGCTTGGTCTTTTCGTCATGCATGACCATGGCTCCACCTTCAATGGTGTTATAGACCTTGGTGGCATGGAAGCTTAACGTGCTCATGTCACCTGCATTTAACACGGATTCTCCGTTCAATTCCACACCAAAGGCGTGGGCGGCATCGTAGATGACTTTCAGACCGTACTTATCGGCTATGTCTTGGATGGCCTTGATGTTACAGGGCTTACCATAGACATGGACGGGCATGATGGCAGTGGTTTTGGGGGTGATGGCAGCCTCAATCTTATTGGGATCCATGCAGCCTGTTGCCCACTCAATATCCACGAATACGGGTTTGATGCCATTCCACCAGAGTGCATGGGTGGTGGCTACGAAAGAGTAGGGGGTAGTGATAACCTCGCCGGTGATACGCAGTGCCTGAAGTGCTGTTATCAATGGCAGGGTGCCATTGGTAAACAGACTGACATAGGGCACCTTGAGGTACTCGGCCAATGCCTTCTCCAGTAGCTGGTGGTAATGGCCGTTATTTGTTATCCACCTTCTGTCCCAGATATCCTTGAGCAGTTCGTTGAACTCCTCAAGGTCTGGCATCAGTGGTGATGTTACGGTAATGATATCTTTATTCATATTTGTTGTGAAGTTTCGAGAATTGAAGTTTGTCAAGGGTCATGCAATAATGTATTGTAAGAGATGAATTCTTGTTTTGTGTAGGTGACAGGGGACATTGAAGTCACCTTCAGTGCATTTTCATTATAATATTTAGGTCTTGTCGTTATAATTACGATCTTAGTAATCCCCTTCTTATAAATTTGTCATATGCCCGAATAGCATAATGAATTGGTTTCTTATTGGCGTGATTGTATATTAGAAATAGAAATTTCGCCCCCACCGAGTATGTTTTTGATGTATTTAGATATTGTTGAAGTTCGGATGTCACGCACATGAAGAATGGTCCTATCATGGGGTATGTTGGATTTGTTCTTATAGATTGATTTGCATCTACAAATACAGTGTTGTTACCGACAAAGTCGGCAATCATTAAAGAGTATTTATTCACATAGTCGGCTTTACGCAGTATTATAACTTCGCAATCTTTATTACAGAAAATTGCGGCATGAGAACATGAGGATTCTGTGGCTGCAAACCGTTTACAGTGAACTAGCATGGCAATCTGTTCTTCTATCGGATATGTTTCTGGAGCAACTATTGTGAATCCCTGTTCTTTAAAAATATTTTCTATATAAGGTTCCCCCATCTCCCTTATGAGTAAGCTACAATTCTCGCGTGTAAAATACAAATTCTCAGGATAACTCTTGATAGCAAGACTCTTCTTAAGGGCATTGTTTTTTATTTCCTCTATTGTAGAACGAAATTCTTTGGTGTATTCTATTATGTTGTTTTCTGAAAAAAGTGAATCGTCGGGAACAATAATAGTTTTAAATTGTGTGGTTTCTCGTATGTGAACTAATATGGAACTATCAATTCCTGCAAGATCAAAAATCTTCATTTGCCATTGAGGTAGCTCGCTATTCTTCGTGGTAATAAACGTTACTATATATCCTTCTTCCTCTATAAACCTCTGTCCTTTATCTGTTTTTAGAAACCATAGCTTGCGTAGTGTATCTGTTATTGCGTGCCCATATACTGGATGGATACTGCCTATGAAAATACACTTCTTATTCACAAGCTCTACATCTTTATCATTGAACTCATAACCACAACCAGCAGTGGATGTGTATCCTGTTGAGGATATGTAATTATGGTCAGCATCGGTAACACCACCGTCACATTGGCCGCCATGCCAAGCTTTAGATAATAGAACATATCCATTATTAATAATGGTGGTTCCAAGAACTTTGCACGAAAAGGATGATTTCATGCTTTCATGTCTGAGCAACCTTCCATGTTTAGTATCCTTAATATAAAATGATAGTTGTTTCATCGTTGGAAACTGACCTTAGTTTACTTTTTTTATTACTGAGGATTTTTGATTTGTATATATTAAGCTTAATAAAGCCCAATGCTAGCTACGTTTAGCACAGGTTTTGATATTTAGCAGATGTTAATATGTTGATCCTACCCTTATTCTATACTATTATCCTTTCCACATTCAACAATACGCTCATAAGCTCTTTCTTCCATGAATTGAAAGGCCCCTTTAAGGGATAGAGTCCTTCCTCCTTCAGTTTGGCGATGACCGCTTTGTTAACTCCTTCTTTTTTCCACATTTTTCTGTTCCTAAACAGTGAATATACAATACCGAAAACAACATTTTTACTATGGTTGTTAATTACATTATATAAATCGATGTCATTGCTTTGAAATTCCTCAGCAAGATTCTTAAATGATTTTGCCACTACAATGGAATCATTGGACCTTTTTATAATGTTTTTGACGGAATTGGTTGTTATAGAACTGTTTTCATGTTTGATATATATATATGGAATGAAATCTGAGAAATATACCGTTTCCGCATGTGCCATCATCCTATATGTTAATTCGGAATCCTCACTGTAAATTCCTGGATAGAAATTTAATTTATATTTATCTAATAATGATTTTTTGATAAAGAATACACATGCAGAAGATGGCATATAGCCGCTTATAATAGCTTGCCTTCCAGTCGTTAACTTATTGTATTTACCTGGAAAATAAAAAGCTTTAGTTAGTATGTGCCCATCTTCGGACACATATTGCAAGAAGAATGAGAACAATTCTGGCTTTCCAAGTTCTTCAATTTTGTTTAGTATTTCAGCAATATTACTATCTACTTTGTCATCCGAGTCAACAAACCACAGGTATTCTCCTTGTGCCTCTTTTATACCATAGTTTCGTGCTACACTCTGACCTTGGTTCTCTTGTGTCAGGTATCTGAAATTCTCATGTTTGGAAACATAATCCTGTGCAATCTTCGGACCTTTGTCCTTGCTTCCATCATTAACGATAATGACTTCATATTCACCTTTCGGCAAATCTGATTTCAGAATTGAGTCCAAACAATCCGCGATGTACTTCTCTGCATTGTACATCGGTATAATGATGCTGAGTTTAATCATTTGATTAAAGTACTTTTTATTTGGTATAATTTTCTTCTTAAAATCATGTAAAAGACCAATAATCGTTTTGTTATATTATAGCCCCATAAATATAGCAATTCATCCTTCGTCTGCAATGAATCAAATTGTTGTCTCAGAATACGTGAATAAATGTATTCTGCAGAACACCACTGCCTCTGCCAAAATGATATCAAATTTTTATTCGATAGATAATTCATAATCCAATTATCTTCTCTTTGAAGAAGCCCTGATGTGATGTTTTTACTGGTCACGTTGCTACCATGCCTACGACAATAGTTTAGAGGCTTGTTTATTATCGCTACATTGCCTTTCTCTGCTATCTCTATCCAGAACAGACGGTCACCGGCTCCGCGGAAGTCCACGTAGAGGGGCTCAATGCTCATGGCGATATCTTTTCTGAATAAGGCACTGCTTGCATTAGTGACATAGCAGCCACCTGCCATATACTTTGAAATGAACTTGAATCCGTTCATTCTCTGGGTATTGTAGTCTTTTATCTCACCATATGAAATGCTTTCATGGCCATCGTCAGTAAAACATACTGTTCTGGAAAAAGCTAAGGCCAGTTTGCTGTCATTGTCAAACTCTGGTACAAGTTCCTCTAATAGTGTGGGTAAGCATTTGTCATCACTTTCTGCTATCCAAATCAGTTCACCTTTGGCCAACTCAAAACCTTTGTGCCATTGTGAAAACACTTTTCCCGAATTCTCTTCATTTACCACAATTTGGGAAACATGAGGGTTGTCTTTATATTTGCTAATTACAGATACACTGTCGTCTGTTGACTTATCATCTAAAATGATGATTTCGAAGTCCTGGAAGGTCTGTTCCAGCACTGTGTTTATCCTCTCATCTAGATAACGGGCGTGATTATAGTTGGGGATGATGACACTAACCCTTGGATTACTTTTCATCATTGAGAACTTTATGATATATTTGTAATAACTTCTCTCCGTATGCCTCTTCTGAAAATGATGTCCTCGCAAGTTCCTGAGCAGAAAGAATGACACCAGTTGGTGTTTCACAGGCCATTTGCTTCATCAGCTTTACACATTGTTCATCTGTATCAAAGAAAAAGCCAGTCTCCTTATCGCGCATGAAGTCAACCGTACCTCCTGAATGTCTTGCTATGACAGGACAGCCAAAGAACATCGCTTCTACAGTAGTGCGTCCCATACCCTCGTTGAGGGATGTCATCAAAAAAGCTCTTGCCTTACTCATAAAAGGTTTGACATCTGTTTGGTAGCCAAAGTAGATGACTTGCTCGTAGCACCCATATTGATTAGCGATAGCATCCAGCCTTCGTCTATAAGTTTCAGAACAAATGCCAATGATTTTTAGCAGATAGCCTTTCCTTGCCAAACCGCTTTTTCCAAAGCATTCCACAGCAAAATCAGCTCCCTTATTATCGCTCAAGCGGGCACAGCAAAACAAGAAGTAATTCTCCTTTGATTCCTCATAGCAGACTTCGGTTATACTTCTTACTGCATTCCACATGGCATAAGAACGTTTGCACTTTTCCAGATGCCAATGAGAATATATTTGCCTGGTAATGGCAATGGTAGCGTCTGCCTGCCATACTTGACTGTTTAGCCGCTTACGCCCACGAAAAGGCTCTATATGGAAATCTGCATCAAGAAATTCTCGAACGTGCCAGACATGTTTGGCTCCTAACCGACGGGCAATCTTGATGCCTACCGTCATAATCGTTGAATTAGAATGCACTATCTTAACGTTCCTACCTTTCAACGTTTCTGCCACCATTTTTGCACAACTGTCCTCTGCACGTTCAAAGTCATAGATATGCTTCACATATCTCAGACTCTTCGTGATAGGGTTCCTGTCATTCACGAAATAGTAAAGCTGCGGAAATGGGACAATAATACATTCAATACCTTGACTGGTGAAAAAATCGTATGCTTGTCCTGATTCTGCAACGAGTACTATAGGCTCCACACTCTCCCTTACTGATTGTATCATATTATATAGAGAATGGGAAGCTCCTGCCATGACACGATCGTCGTTGCTTATATATAGAGCTGTTATTCTTGGCATTTTTATTTAATTATCCTCGTCTTTATCTTATGCGCCGTAAGCGGGATTAACAAACCGACCAATGTATATACAATCCAGAAAAGGTCATTGTTTGTAGTTATTACAGGGAATTCAGCAAGATGGTCTATAGTCATCCCAGAAATCTGTACTTTGAGTAAACTAACAATCTTGAAAGAAATAAGATGCAGTGCCAGTATTATCATTGTATTTTCCCCAATATAATGAAACAACGCACTACATTTTGTCTTTTCAATCCATCTTGATAGTTGGGCTGTTATTATTATTCCTGTCAAAGCTAATACAGGGGAAAACAAAATATCGTAATCGTGTAATGAAGTCATTGCTAAACTATGGTAGAAAACAGCTACCGCTAAGAGACAGAAGGATAGGAATACTAGCATTTGTTTAGTTAGAATTTTTGAAATCAATGATTCTTTATATCGGTACACATAACCCAGCAAATAATACAAACCTCCTAAAGTTATGATATAGATAGATCCAAAAACGGGAAGAGTGGTTCCTTGATGACGCAGAACAATCGTCATAATCCAAAAAACTGCTGCGAGAACATATACTATTCTCATTGTATTTTTCTTTGTCAATAACTGAATGACAAAAAGTAAAGTGGCAGACAATATGGACGATAAGAGTAGCGTTTTAAGAAACCAAAAACCACCAAGCAACTGTTCATGGTAGTCCATAGTAAAAACAATAAAGAACAAATGGCGTACAAAGTCCTTCCATTCATAAATATGTTCATCCACCCCATAATATACATAATCGGAATGGTAGAGGTTCAAATGAAAGAATAAATTATGTAATGCTAAAAATGCCAAACTATATTTAATATATGGAATGTATAAACCTTTAAATCTTTTCTTTATTAATTTCGATACGTCTTTAGTACTCTCTGGTATTTTTAGAAAATATCCAGAGAAAAAGAAGAATAATGGCATATGGAAAATAGCAATAAAGCGTATTACAATGTCGGGCGGAAGAGAGTGGGCAGCTACCATCAGTATTATGGCAATTGCCTTTGCAGTATCAATGTATGAAATTCTCGTGGTATTGTTCATATATATTATACGAATCTATTATTGTGGAAATATTATATCTGGAGTAAAGTTTCTTGCCTCTTTAAGGGCTTTCCACAAGATCTTTGCCCTTATTTTGTCACCTTTTAAGAATCTGCGTAATGCAAACTTACGTTGTTTTCTCAAAGCCTGATTAAAGGCTTTCTCACCTTGTGTTTTTCTAATGATAAATAGATTATTACGGTAATAGTAGAAATAGTTCTGTAATCGTTTGGGGTCTGACTCTTCCATAAACTCCAGGTTCTTTTGTAATGAACGCTTATGTATCACGACGCTTCGACATGCCACATAGCATGGACGTTTTGCAGATATGCGGCCTGTGTACTCTGAATCATCACCCCAAATGAAGAATTCCTTGATTGGCAAACCAACTTCCTTGACAATATCAGTATGGAAGAATACAGACACAAAAGTTGCATTTTTTACCTTTACCATACCATGTTCTACAACATAATCATAAATATCAGAATACCCGTTTTCTGCAGGGCGCATGTCGGCAAAAGGCGTGTTCATGGGCTGGCCGTCAATACCTATAACGCGGCTGCATACGAATCCTGTGTCCTTCCTTGCCTGATAGGCGCTTAGCAGTTCAGACAAAGCTGAGGGTTGACAGATGACATCATCATCCATAATCCAGCAATACTTATAGCCATGCTCTGCTGCATATTTTATTCCGGTAAAGAAGCCTCCGGCACCGCCGACGTTTTGTTGATGAATACAAATACTGTCGCTTTGCTGGTCAAGCCATTGTGGAGTCTCATCGGTTGAGC
>JAEEGH010012238.1_pt1 | contig 19308 bp, 13 predicted proteins | sample 9134181 | NCBI WGS metagenome assembly JAEEGH01 (sample SAMN16246544, study PRJNA631951) | gut metagenome | biome: gut microbiome; feature: rumen; material: DP-attached | host: Bos | place: Iran: Karaj | collected 2018-10 | reverse complement strand
ATCTACTTTGAGAAGTCTGAGTTACTGGCTTGGATGCGTAAGAACCGGGCTATCTCACAGGAAGAGGTGAATGAACACGCCCATCAGGTTTTACAGAAAATGGCAATGGGTTAAGTCTGTTCATCTGGATTTAGTTTTGTTTGGTGGAGGTGGGACACAAGACTCCCACCTCTTTAACAAAATCAACGTACAAAATGAAGTATACTAATATTAGATACAGTACCACGCTCAATGATGCGCAGACGGATTATCTGGCCGACGAATGTCAGGACATCAACCGCATGAAGTGCTTCAAGACATTCCTTCGGATGGCAGTTCTGGAACCAACCAAGGTATCGAAAAAGCATTTTTCTGCTGTCTTACAGCCGGGCCAGTTCATGGCATCGAAGGTAGAGCTTTCCATGATGTGGGGATGCAATCGCAAGACTGCGACCAGGATCATCAAGGAGTTTAATCTGATGGGCATTCTTGAATCCGTTCCCTCAAACCGAACCACCATCCACACCCTAAAGTGCTTGTCTGTCTGGTTCACTAACCAAGGGATGGTCAAGAACAACTTCTTTGTCAGTAACCCTATTATCAGACCTGTTGTGAAGCCGATAAGAAATGGTAGTCATGTCCCACCTGAAAGCGAGGTTAAGCCAGTCTTTACAGATCAGGCTAAACCACAAGTTTCAGGCGAGACATCGACTGTTGGCCATGATGCCGATGGATCCAGCAAACCCAACGGACAGTTGGCAAATTCAGCCACCAATGGCCAAACGGAACAGAATCTTACACCTTCATCTTCCCTTCCGTCTAACAATATAATAGGTACTGGTGCCATTGGTAACAGTAGCGCAGATGACTCAAATCTTCCTCTGGTTGAATCCGTCACGAAGCCAAGTACACACTTTGCCGACTCAGAGCAAACCAAGCCAAACCCCAGTGGACTGAACCCCGATGCGACAAAGGCTGAAAGCGACCAATCCCCGCATGGCCAATGCGAGGCATTGCTTCAGGAGTGTGTAACAAAAGGGGAAGAGAAAATGCCGTGACGAAAGCCGTTATGTGCGTGCGGAGTAAAGAAGGGCTTGCCCTTATTATAGCCCACTATAACTACTGACGTAGTTGTGGGCTCTTCCGAGGGACTCATGGCTTTGCCCTAAGAACCTACAAGGCTCTGCCCTTGACCCGTTCAGGACGCTGCCCCGACACCTCGCTCATGAGTTTCACCCCTGAGAACCCGGAGCAAAGAGTGACCCTCCCTTTGCAAACCCCGCTCAGTGGCATCTGCCCCTAAGAACCCTGAGCAGGAAGTGACTCTCTCCCTGCACCCTCCAATCAGGGTTCACACCCCGATACCCCCTTTGGAAGAATCGCAAAACATACAAATTTATAAAAAACAGATTTTCATAAATTCATAATATTACAATTACCATGAGTGAAATTGCCAAAGCATCCGACCATATAAAGCCGTGTAACATTGAGCAGAGCGAACGCCACAATAGGCGGGACGCAGACTACATCGGCTCGCTCAATCCCCGCATACTGTATGTGCGTACCGATCTGAGTCACAACAACGAGTCGTATGTCGCACCTGACATGAAGGGCATCAGCCTCCAGCAGCACTATGAAGCTATCAAGGTCTTAGTGAAGCAGAAAACTGGGCGCAAGATGCAGGAGAAGAAGGTTCCATATGTCGCCAAAAGTGGAAAGACGAAGGAGCGTAACGGCAGCAGTCCCATCCGTGAAAGTGTTGTCAACATCAAACCCGACACCACAATGGCCGACCTTCAGAAGTACACCGAAAGAGTTCATGAGAGGTGGGGCGTAAGAGCCATCCAAATCCACATCCACAGGGATGAAGGCCATTTTGAAAATCCCGATGACCCATCAACATGGAAGCCGAATCTTCATGCGCACATCATCTGGGACTGGATGAACCATGAAACGGGCAAGTCCTTCAAACTCGACAAGAAGGACATGGAACAATTACAAGACATGGCAGCTGAGACATTGGAGATGGAACGAGGCCAGCGAAAGGCAGAAACAGGTCGTGAGCATCTGGAGCGTAACGACCTTATTATCCAGAAACAGGAAGAGAAGAAGCAGAAGAACCAGAAGGAACTTGAAGAGCAGAAAGCCGAAATCGAAAAACTGGCACAAGCATCCATGTTCGACAAACTCCTGAACAGTGGTCTTAGTCCCGCTGTCAGGAAGGCAATGGAGGACGAACAAGCAGCCCATGAAGAAGAACTTCGCCAGGCTACGACAGCCCATGACAAGGATGGGGATCTCCTATATTGGGTGGCAGATGGCAAGAACGACAAGCCTCTGACATGGGAAGAATATGCAAAGTGTCTTGAAGAAGAAAAGCAGGAACTAGCAGCTATGGCCCAAGCTGACAAGGAAGCAGCCGTTCAGGAAGCAAAGAATGAGGCCAAGCAGAATTATGATGAAGCCATAGCTAAGATGAAAGCGGATTATGACCAGAAACTCCAGAGAGCTAGTCTGGCCTACGATAAGAACGGCAATCCCATCATGAAGGATTTTGGTCTGGGAAATCGCCAGCAGATTACTAAGGTTGAGCGAATCGAGATGCTTGAAAAAGAACTGTCTGATACCAAGAAAGCCAACAACGACCTGTTGGATAGGCTGAAAGTCGTGCGCGATCTTATCTTTGCATTCTGCTCATTGAACTTTAAGAAGGTGGTCAAAATCATATTTGACCAGTGGAAGAAAGGCTTAAAGGAGTTTACCAAGGACTTGAAAGACATCATTCAGGAAGCCATGAGTGGAGAAAAAACGGTGAAAGGACGACAGAACTACGTTATTGATGCCTTCCAGTATGCCAAGGTGATGGCTAAGACAGACCCCGATTATAATCTTAATTTTGAAGACCTGGAGCCCCTCCATGAAGATGCCATGCGTATCGCTGATGGAACCTGGGACTCATACCATGAGAAAGTTGAGAAGCGAGAGCAGCTCTTTGATGCAGCTGTCAAGGCTGTGATTGAGATGGGTAATTGTTCATTCCAGCGTCACCTGAACCAAGAACAGGCTAATACCATAGAAGCCTTCCTCGCCTTCGATGGTGGTGACAGAAATCAGTTATGTGTGGACATCTGGAACAAAGCCAAGCCTCAGGTTGAGTATTATTGGCAGGATGGTACCCTTAGTGCGCTCGAAGAACTACGCACTAAGGAACTGTATGGTCAAAACTATAGTCATGGGCGTGGACGAGGTGTGTAATATGCGAATTGGGGCAATCTCGTTGCCCCAATTCCTTGACATGACTTATTGATCCTGTGTATTATCCTCATACTTTTCTGGCCAGTAGTCCTCTGGCTGTGGATAGTCCAAAGGTATATAGCGGTGATTAAATGGCAAATCCATAGCATCTAACTCGTATGAATGCTTGTCCATTAGGCCGTTTTCAATACTGTAGAGATAGATGTTTTTAAGATAGTGAACCAGTATATAAATCGGTGGCCACCTCTTCTTGACAGTAAAGTACCACTCAAATAAATCCATCTTTCCCTTTGAGGAATTGCACTCCTTACAAACCATTATGATATTATCCATATCGTTACCTCCTCCCTTGCTTCTTGGGAAAACATGGTCTTTTGTAAGTTTACTTGGATCCATCTCTTTGCCGCAATACCAACAGAAATTGTTGTTTCTGATTTTCTCAACATTAGACTCAAAAAGGTCGTGAATGTTCCAACGTCCTTCCTTGTATGCCTTGAAAGCCTTTGCACGAATCATAAAGCAAAGTCTATCATACTTCGGTTTCCCCTCCTTCAATGCTACAAATAGCATCTGAAGGTTGGCATAGGCATAGTACAGATACTCGCCAAAGTTATGGAATTCAGGATACTTCTTAGGCATATTCTAATCAAAAGGTAGTCTGATACTTCCCTCATAATCTTCGCGGGTTATTGTCGTTTTCGGATCTACGATTAAAACATCTTCATAAGTAAGACCATATAATTGGAATATTCTTTTGTCTATTTGCTTTTCAATTTCATAACGAACAGATTCATCATTCTCTTGATAAAGTTGCTTTACTTTTTCCGATATAATATTATCTCTTTCTTTGATAATAGGAAGATTGTCAACTTCGTATCCATTTACATTGCTATTAGTACTGAATTGCTTAAAAATAAAGTTTAAGAGTTTGCTGTTAAGCAACCCAAGAAAGTAATGAATATCCTCATCGCCATAAAACACACAATAATTCGCTGAATTAGCACAAAACGCATTTTCAGAAATAGCCATCTTTAAACGAATCTTTTCATTCACACCTGTAATACCCTGCATTACAATTCTTGGTTTCGTATAGAGTCCCCAATCTATTTCCTTTATTGAATTCAATATTGTTTTATTAAGATAGAAGGTCTCTCCTTGACTCATAGCGTCTTTAACAACATATCTATCTATATTGGCCCCTCTTATCATGCGCATATCAGCACAATTCTTTGTAAAAGCATCTTTACAAAAGGTCATGTCTATCTCACCTGTATTGCATTTCCCAAATTCAGAAAACCTGTTAGCTTTAGCAAACACTCTTTTCACCAGTTCAAGACTTATACTGTCTGACAGGGGGATGGTTAAGTATTGACTATCCATTCGCTCAATATCTTCATATGACAACATGCCAATTTCAGCGGATGTATCTATATGCTTATCCTTGTTTATTCGTAGGGAGAAACTACAAGAAGGGGCTTTTCTGTTATACATATTTAAAATGCAAACAGACATCTTAGCGTTTTCAAATACTCGTTTTTGTGGATTATCTCTTTCCGGGAAAGCTTCCAATGAAATAATGGAGCAATTTGAAAGAACAAAACGACGTAATTTGTAAGCACTTATATCACAGGCAAAGGATAATGGAAAAATCTCGGAGAAAACACCATTTTCTTTTAAAAGACAAACACTTTGAACAACAAACAATCTAAAAATATTAAGCATCCCTCCTTGAGCAGGTTTAAACTTGTCAGATTTTTTAAACAAGTCCAGTACCTCCGAATTCACGGATATGGATTCACTCTTGTTCTGCCTTTTATTGATAAGACCGTATGGAGGATTCCCAATAACGCAATCAAAGCCAATGAATGTTCCTTCATTGTCTAAAATCTCAGGAAATTCAAATCTCCATTCAAATGGGTTCTGCCCCTTAAAGGCAATGTTATTCTTCTTTTCTTCGATGCTTATTCGCTTTTTCTCAATCTCTACTTTCAGAGATTTGATTTCTTTATTCCTAGCCCTTAATTCCTTCTTTGTATAGCCGAAAAGGTCTTCTGAAAATTTTTCAGTCAAATCATAATAACGACTTTCCAATTTGGTCAAAGCTTTATATTCCGCATCCTCTGTTCTCAATCCAGAACTAATTTGGGATTTTATCTCATTAATAATCCTCTCTATCTCATACTTCTTTTCTTTATTAGCAGTTCTTTTATAGTCGGAAACAGCCTTCTTGTATTCTTTTACCGATGCAGATGAATTCATCATAGCATTTAGAGGGAACTTACTAACAATAGAATTGCCACATTTAATATTAATATCAATATTTGGTAGAGTTTCTAGATGTTCATAATTGCTTTCTGCCGTATAATATGAATTCTTTAAAAGTTCAATCCAAAGACGAAGACGACAGATATTTACAGAATTCGGGTTCAAATCAACACCAAACAGACAGTTCTCAATGATAGTCCGCTTTTCATTAAACAACAATTCTTGAATGCGCTGTTCTTCATCATTTCCTGGATGATAACAGAAAAGTTCAGATTCACCTTCTTCAAGTGCGGACACGATCAACTCGTCACTTTCTATCTCTACCTTATAGTTTTTCTTCTTAACAATCCGTCCTTCTTTATCTGCCAGTATTCCCAAATCATATTTTGCACAAATCAGTTCGTTCAAAGCGGACACAAGGAAATGTCCTGAACCGACAGCAGGGTCACAAATCTTTATGGTATTAAAGACTGCGTTTGCTTCTTGAATACTAATACTGTCTATTTTGTTCCACAGATCAACCTGAGATTTACAATGCCAATCTTTATATGTATCATTGAACTTCTGTATAATTGTTCGTCTGACTGCTTCATGAGCCATATACATGGTAACATAGCCAGGAGTAAAGACTGCACCATCTTTGTGACCGTTTATCTTCTCAAAAATAAGACCTAGCACAGAAGCACTAATAATCGACTTGGGATTATCACGTATTTCTTCATCATCACCCTCACTAGCAAAATTATACGAATTAAGGAATGCAAACAGATACTCTAAAGTTGGCAATTGTTTCCTCTTTGGGTTGATTCCTCCCGATCTCCTAAGTATGCTTTGATTCAGAATCGTCAGCTCCTCTGTTTGCATTAGGGCATTAATGTTTACCAGTTTTTCTTCTAACTCCGTTTCCTCAAAGAGTGAACTGTTCAGATAAGGTACATTTTCAAATTCTTCCTTAATACCATACTCTTTCCTTTTTTCATAATCAACGGCTAAAACGTCAAAAAACAGGTAATTCAGTAGATCGAAATCGCTAATCTTTTCGATTGTAAGGAATCGATAACTAGTGTCATTTTTGTGATATTTCAACAGCTGAGACTCTAATAATTTTAAGAACAGTACTCGGTTTATCCACGTAATACACAGTTCTAGAGCTAGGTTGAACAGTTGTTCTTCCTCCGTTTGCCCGTAATTTGTTCGGTCACTGATTTTATATAGTTTTTTACGAATCTGGCTAATGGTCAATTCTATAAGAGAAGCAGTACATGCTTTACCAGCTGGTAAACGACGGATAATGGTTTTATTCGTATCCTTATCCTTTACTTCTTCTAGTCCCAAGATATGCAAAAGTTCTACATAGAATCCCGTATTAAGTGAGTTATTGTCATTCTGAAATGGAAGTTTCAGCAGATGGACATTGCTGAATATACGATATAACTGTGCTAACTGCGCTAATTCTTTATCGCTTGGGTGCTCTTGACTGATAGCTGATGCATACTTCTGCAAATCAAAATAAGTGAACGGTATCTCGTCTTGGATTTCTTTAACGTAGTTCTCTCCTATATAATCATAAAAATTATCTGTTCCCTTAATATTTGATACGCCGGACTTGAAATTGATGTAATCTTTTACAAGTTTCTTATTTTGATAGAAATATTTCTCAAACAACTGTCCATCAAAAATAAAAAATTCAAACATATTGTTTGCTATCAAATGGCGCACATCAACATTACTTCTACCTACTCTTTCTTCCAAATAGTAATATATCAACTGGTGCATGGCCTTATGGTTAAGGTCATCAGTTGTTATCATTTCTTGTTTGTTCCTTTGTGTCTTATCTTCTATAATAATGCCAACAGGACTATCTTGCCCTTCAAATCTAACAGCCCAGTCTATATCAGAATCATTCGGTTTGTTAATATCGTTAGAGCCATAGAATGTTTCACGAAGAAAGTCCCTAAGATAAGTCTCCTTGTTTTTTTCCTGGCCACATCCTTTGACACTTGTAAAATAGACTCTTAGAGCCTTATGAAACTTTAACATATCGTCTTTTCTTATTGGATTCCTGCGATATGCCTTATTCAATGATTCTGATATCTTCAAAATATTCATAGGGGTTCTTATTTTACAATTATTAGTTAACATTTCATTTCTCATCAGACAAAACTGATGTCATCATCTTCAATACACTTTTGATCTCTCTTAACAACATTACTAAGGGCTTTAGTTTCCACACCATACATGGCAGCTATGTCCCAATCAAGCATCACTCGCTGGCCTCGTATCAGGTATATCTTGCTTTGAATAGTCTGTATCTCGCTCATTCTGCATCCCTCTCATTAGGTTAGTTAGATTCGTTAAGGTCTAGCCCCATAAGGATTGCGTCATATACTCTATTGAATAACCCAATAAGCCATTCTGTATTGAACATACTATCTTCAAAATCCCTGTATTCGTCTACGGCATTACCATAAGTACCAATGAACTTATCTTTGTCATCCTCACAATCAATAAAGAAATATTTAAGCATTGAAAGAATCTCATATATAAGGAGATATTCTTTGTCATCAGGAAGTATTTCTCTAGACTTTTGTATATCATCAAGGCCAGCTGAAATACTATTCATTAACAACTCATTTAACTCATTTTCTTCCTTTGGCCAATTCTCGAATGAATTATCAAGCCACTCTTTTATATAAAATTCCATTCGAACTACAGCAGCCATACAATAATACTGTGATTTGATTCCCTCAGAAGGGCAATTCTCTGCTTCATTCTCAAACATGTTGGCAAGTTTGACCATTTTCATGTCCTCGTATTCGCCTTTGACATAAGATTCATAGAAAGATTCAAAGCGGTCGAGGGTATCATTGTCATTGTTATCAATAACCTCATCACCTTCGTAATCATTATCGCAATCCCATATGCTTTCACCTGTTACTGCTTCTATAAAATCATCCACAAAGGTATAATCGCTAACGTCTCTGGATAGTTCAACATCAAATTCTTCTTCTAGTTCATCAATAATATCCTTCTTGATTTCATCGTCTATACCTAAATCGTCTTCTAAATCTTTTGTGGACACTATATCTTCGACTGCAAAGTCATCAAGCCAACTTGCTATAATTTGCTTTATTCTATTTACTGTAGAGCGGCTAAGAGGAACAACGCCTTCCTGTTCATCATCATCTTCATCATCTTGTTCATCATTGTTAGTCAATAATGAACTTAGATAATTCAAATCTAACTTCCCTTCTGCCTCATACATGGTAGTTAGTGCTTTTAGGTAGACATATGCTGCACCATAAATTATCGCCGTGGTTGTTACTGTACTTATCCCTGCACTAGCCATCCAACCAACAAACGGAATAAATTTCACTCCCTCACTGACTGCGGTGGCCACGCCCTGTACTCCAAATGAGCCAAAGTTTGTGAGAACAGCAGACGCTAAACTTTTACCTGCATTTTCACTTATCTTTATGCCAATTACGCTATTAATGTCATAATACATCTTCCAAAGTGAAATAGTTGCAGCAGTCATCGCAGCAACACCTGCTCCAGGAACAAAACTTTGAGCCAGACTAGCCCCCAACTGTATTTTCTTGTGTCTTTCTACAACATCGAGTAACCGTTCTGGAATAGTCTGACTCATTATCTCAGAGGTTTTCCCCCCTGCGTAATAACCGATGACACCACCATTAACTAACCTTCCAAGTTTAGTGGCAATATCAAGAACATCCTTTTTGTTGTAACTCATAGCCATTTTGCCGTTACGGTTTCATCTTTATATCCCATGCGCCAGGACTATTATATAGGGGGTCTGTGGGTGGCAAATCAATTCCGTTAATCTTAAATTGTTTAATCAATTGGTCTCTGCAACGTGAATTATTAAACAAATTAATCGGAGTGATACCTGCCATGTTGATATGAATAACGAATTGATCGCCTTTGTCAATATGGAAGCCACCTGTCCTAGTTGACTGATATTTTGCTGTTAATGTGAATGTAGCCATTATCGTAAACCTCTTTTTAGACTTTCTTTGGCTTTCTCAGGGTCTTTAATGAGCCAATCCATTGTAAGTAAAGCAGCTGGATATTTCATTTTCCTGTTCTTCTGGAAATCAAATATCGAAAAGCCATCTACTGCGTAGTCTTTACAGTTACCCGTCTCTATCCATTCTACCAAACAATCATTAAGTGGAGCAGACAGCTGAGCCAACTCATTGAGAACAAGATTTGCAGATTTTTCGCTATATCCGTTCTCTATTAATATTTCATATATTTTATTTCTCATTATGGAAACAGTTTATCTTCAATCTTACTCACTACATCGCCAGCGAAATTTCTCGCATCAATCTCCACTGACTGTTGTTCATAAAGTCTTTGGCCAAGTTCGGTGCTGCAATCACCCCAATACTGCCATTTCCCATCACCCATTGTCTCAGCCCAACTAACCACCTCGCTGTGTCTGGGATGTACCTCGCACACATGAATGTTGTAATCTTGATATGCATGTCGGCCCTCGTGAACGACTGTGTTTACTAGCTCCTTAAAGACTGAAGGATCCTTGCTTGTAAATAGTTCGGAGTTGAGATTTATATCCTTCGTTACAGGACTATAACCACCAAAGTGACCATAAACATTGCCATTAATTACTTCAATACTGCCCATATACTCATTACAGTAGATGGGGCAAGCAGGTCGATGCTCTATCTGGGCAATTTTTTCTTCGAGGTCATTAAGTAACTCAACTTTTTCACCGAGTTCCAAACTTTTCCATTTTTCAAAATTTAGATCTTCGCAATTACCAAGTAATTCTGAAATTTCGTCTATTTGAATATGGTCATGTGGTGCCTCGATGGACTCAAAATAATCCTTGATTTTGGGTCCGAAAAGTTTGCCTATACCCTCTCTCAAATTATAATTGGCAGGCAAGTCCATTTCTGAAAACCTGCCAATTATGGTAGACATCTGTTCCATTCGCTCAGAGTCATTCATGGACTCCCACTTGTCTGCTGGAATATCCAATTCCTTCAGATAAGCAGATTGAGCTTCTGACAATCCTTCAAACTCTTCACGTTTTATGGATTCAGTACTTCTTTCTATGTCCTCTATGTTCATTTTACCTTATTAGCCTTTATCCAATAGACTTCTGTTGACAATGAACTTGAAACGATACACTGCCCCGTCATAAGCTTTGCTATAACCTTACGCTGTTCATCAGAGAGTCCCATAGATTCACCAATAGCTTTACAGTCATCTTCGGCAACCAATCTATGAGTAATCTTCAAGTTGGTATTCTTTATAGCATCAGGAATCAACCTTGTCGGAACCTGATCCACCAAAACCATACCTTCACCATAGGCTCGTATTTCAGACAACATGTTACTGAACATCATAGCCGACTTATATTGTGGAAGAGTCGGATCGTCGCACTTGGACATAACTCGATGAGCTTCCTCGATGATAGTCAGATGGTCGCATCCAACATTGTTAAAATCTATCTTTCCAATCTCTGCCAGGGCATTTCTATACTCATACAGATATTGAAGTATGACAGACATTATAAATGCCTTATCAACATCATCACCTACATAGGACAGATTGATAACACATGGTTTGTCAAATAGTTCATTCCAAGGAGTTGACTTGGTGACATTCAGCATACGGCCTTTCCATCCACGTTTCAAGCTGTCAATTCTTGTGTTTAGACATGCTCTCATGTTACGCTGGACCTTATCCTCGTACTGTCTGTTTTCTATAACCTTGTCAACACATACACTCATACTATTTAGCGTTGGAACGATAGACTTACCGAATACAGGTTCACTACCGAGCCAATCAGTAGATTTTTGCTGATATACCGTATATATAAGATCCTCCATCAGGACAGGAAGAATATCATACATCGGGAAGGCTCCAGCAAAGGCAGACTTAACCCTGTCAATATGAGAAAGCACATTAGGCTCCTGACTCTCGTTCAACCATACAATTTCAAACGGGTTAAGTTTTAACTCTTTTGGCACAAAGCCTCCTTTGTATTTCGAGCAGCCCGGAATGTAGATGTCAATAGGATTGCCAGGATTGTTCTTGTTATACTCCAGTGCCCAATCGACATATTCAGTTTTTGCTGGCTCAATAACCAAGAATGGCGTGTCCTTAATAGAGTTGAGAATTGCTTGAACTGTATTTGTCTTACCAGAACCATTTATACCAGAGATCAATGCATGACGAGATAAAATATTCGTCGGGATATTATATTCTATATTGGTTTCTGATCCTCCATATAAGAGATTTCCAAATGATATGCTATTATCATTAGGAGCAGCTTCTTTGTTCAGGCTAAATTCCGGTGAACTCTCTATGACGCTAATACCAGGAACAGAACGCAGAGGGAAGTTAATGAAGTACGATAATTCTTTAGTTGTCAAAACAGTCTTAAGCTCCTTATAATTATCACCTAATGGATGCTCAAACGGACGGGCATTTGCTGTGTTGTCAATTCTAATAATTGGAGCCTGCAATAGGCCGAATGTTTTTGACGGATTAACGACTGTGCTAATATCAGTAATTCTTATTGGCTCAAAAATCGACTCCTGCCCACTTAAGATAGATCGTAACTGCATAGAAGCACCTTTCGCATCAGACTCCCTGCTTGTCAATAAATAAGCACCGACCTTCCACATGCCAAGGGCCTTGCCTGTTTCTAATCGCTTACTATGATAGAATAAGTGCTCAGAAATAGACTCTATATGCTTGTTTACTACATTATGGCTAATGCTCTCCGTATTACTGATTGAGATACCCAATGCTCTTGAATGGGACTCGCTAGTTCCAGAAGTCTCAGAATGAGAAATATGCTTCTCTTTCATAAACATCGGCAGCAATGAACCTAGTCCGACAGCACCCATCACCCCTGCTGCGGCTGAAGCCATCGTGCTTTCAACAACGGCAGATGCAGCTGGGAAAAACGAAGCAGCAGCACTAATTCCTAATCCGGCAGCTCCAAAGGCAACAGCTTTTCCGACCTTATTTAGTTTACGCTCAGTCTGGGACGTTCCATCTGTTACAGATTGTTGAGTTCCGTATGTGTCTGTATTGGTTTCGGTTTGTCCTTTAGATGATCCTTTTGTTATGTTCATCGATTTAAGGCTCTCTGCCTGACCATTCATTTCCCTGCATTGATATAACATTTCATCGACCTCATTTGCATCAATTGGGTCGGCGACAACAAGGTAGGCAAAATCTTTGCTCTGATTCATACCTGCCATTAGTTTGTCAATTGTTGCAGGATAAATGGTCTTATATTGACTTTCCATCGATGGTATTCCTGTCAGGGCGTAGACGTATTCTAACTCTTCTTTTTCTATATCAGAAATAAAATTACTTATAACTGATTCATTCTCGGCATCCTTCACAACCCTACATTGAAGTCCCGGCCACGTCCCTTTCATAAAGTCGCTTAGATAGCGAGTTATGTTCTTTTTTATGTTGAAATTCAAAGGACGTATTCCGAGGTACATCTTGTTCACACCATCATTCTTAACGATTAAGAACAACAGCTGTGTCTCTTGTGGCATAAAGCAAGAGAAAAGTATCTTTTGCATAGCTGTGAAACAGCTCTCTGCGTCATTCTTGACAGGTTTTCCTATCTGACTTATCTCCACCCATGACACATCGGTTTTACTTGTAATGTCAATCTCTTGCAGTTTGAACAATGAGTTGCTATTTTCATCACCGATATTTTCTAGGTATTTTCTCTCCATGCAGAATGAAAGTGATTGAGCCATAGCCGTGGCTGCATACATTTTCACTTCTTCGTTGGCAATTGTTGGTAAGTTCTCCATATTACTCAACCATTAAACGTGTTTGGTTAATACATTCTTGGGCATAGTCACGAATAACCTTCAAACTTTGCTCATTAATCTTTTTCTTTAATGAAGGATTATCATATATAGCACTATGGACACTGGTAGCAATCTTGTTGGCGACCTCATCTCCCTTTTCAGCAAAGAAAGCATCATATATTTGCTGTCGTGCAGATTTATCCAAATCTTTAGCCATTGCTTTCTGTTTCTTCTGCTCTTCCGTCTCTTCTTCACCAAACAACCACTTTCCGACAAAATATCCACCAATTAACAGCCAAGCAAGTGGACCGCCTAGCAACATCCCAAGTCCATAACCGATTGCACCTCCTATAGCTGCACTGGCGACGGTCTCAGTGATACTACCTGCTTCTGCCGCAAAAGTAGTGCCGATCTCTTCCATTTGAGCTGTTATACCACGCATGTCAAGTTGTGGCAATGATAATGAGACATTACCAACACTACCCATTTGTACACCTGTACTGGAGAACTCATTAACGACACTATCGAGTTTTGCACGAATATCTGCTGTTTTTTCTTCAAAAGCTTTCTGATAACATTCAGAAGCCCATTCCCCAATAGAGTTTGTATCCTGTTCTATCCACCATTTCATTCTTTCTTGTAAGTCATTCAAAGAAACGTCGGACTCACAGTCACGGAACTCATTGAATGCTGTAACCACTGAACGTTCCAACTCGTCCGTAACCTTAGCAGTAAGAGATTCTGCGAATGGAGTAAAAATGTCTTCTGCATTCTTTGTGATTTCGTCGAGAAGGCTCTTTGTATTCTGAGCACCACCAGAACGAATATCACCACGTCCCAAAACTGCCACACCTTGTGAAATCGTAAGTGATGGGTCTTGATCACGGTAAATTCTTTCATCGGGAAGATTCCAGCATTCCTTTACCAGATCTTTTATGAAATCCATTCTGCTTGCACCACCTGTTAAGAAGGCCACATGAATAGGTTTCCCGGTTATCTTCTCATTTTTAAAAATCATCATGGCATTTCGTATAGCCCCAATATAACCTTTCTCTTCAAGCATCTGATTTAACTCTCCTGGTTGATACTTGAATTTCATCTTAGTGTCTTCAAACTCTTCATCCTCGACAATCGTCTCAAAATTGACAGTTATACGACAAGGCATATCTGGATGGAAATACACTTTCTCTTTTGCTTTTCTAGCTTCAAAGAGCAGAGCATCTACCAAATTGGGATATTTCTTTTCGAAATCAATAATTTCCTCATTTCCGTCTCTTTTACTAGCGTATATGATTTTTTCAACTTTAGATGCACCACAGTCATCACCCCAGTCAATGGGATTCACATTATCACGAGTTAGATAAGTAAAATCAAGCGTACTAGAACCCATATCAAAGACGATAGCACCTTTATCAATATATTGTGGTAGACCAGAATCTGGGTCCTGCTGAGCCTTTATAAACGCTGCTCTGGATTCGGAAGTTATACCACCCATCGGAAGGCCTGCCTTTGCCGCCATTTGACCATAAAGGTCTTTAGCAGTATCATCCCATCCTGAGGGAGTTGCTATATATACCAAATGATTTCCGTCGGTGAACAAAGCACTATTCCTTTCTCTAATGGTATTATAGACTTCTTTCATAAAGCGCATCATAAGTTGTTCCGCACTTCCGTCTATATTCTCAGGTTTCTTTTTGAAACACACATTTGCTTCTGCTTTATTCAGGACTTCGGGAAGAAATGCAGCGTCACCAATATAAGCTTTACCATCCGTAGTTATACTGATTGCAGATGGGATAACCTTGGTGTTACTTCCAAAATCTATATCCTTTACTCCAGAAAGTTGCCCCTTATTAGAGTCCCATCCAATTGAACAATAGGCCGCAGATGTTTCACCGTGACCAAAGTCAATACCAATAACATACTGATGCTTTGTTTTGTCTGGAGCGATTGCCCACTCATATTTCTTTTTATATTCCATAGTCTTAATCTCATTGTTGTTAGAACTGGTATCCGATAATGTTTCTCCACTATTAGCACTTTGCTCCTCAGAATAGGATTGTCTATCTATAATGGGAACCAGAAAATCAATTAGTTGACCAATAGTGTTAAAAGAGAGGTCTGATCCATTCAAAGTGAGGTTGAATTTCTTGTTTAATGCATATGCAAGTTGATTCACTTTGCCGGAATCTAAACCTAAGTAGTGATAGGAATTGCCACGAGTAACATTGGTATTTATCTCTGCGGAAATAGTTTTAATAATTTTCTGCTCTGTAGATTCAATTATTAGTCCCCCAGTAAATGAATTTGATTGTCTTTCTATATTAGGAACGAGATAGTCTATAAGTTGTCCTACCGTGTATATCATAGAAAGATCAGATTCACTCAATGAAACATTAAACTTGGCATTTAATGCATTGGCCAATTGACTCCTTTTTGAGTAATTGTCAATACCCAAAAATGATAAAGAGTTTCCACGGGTAACATTTGTGTCAATAGCCTCTGAGATAGCCTTAATAATTGTCTGTTCCAGAGATTCCATAATTATCATGCTTTAACAAACACCTTTCCTTTTCTAATCTCTTGACCATCTTTTATGATAGCTGGCAATATCATTGTTGGCTGTTCTACTTTTTCGGATGCAGTCTCTTCAAAGAATTGCTTGTTGTTATCATCATATTTTACTACTTCCAAATTGTAGTTTTCCAATGATTCGGCCAACTGGTCTATTCGGCTGTCAATACGTTTTTGCCTCTTCTCGTCTGCTGGTTGGTAACATGCTCCCAATAATAACTGTATGCTGTCAAGAAGAACTCCATATTCCTTTTCAAACACAGGTTTTTCCAGATTCTCGTATTTGTCAACAACCCTGTTTATTTGCGAACGGAAAGTGTCTATCAAAGTGTCTACGCTTTCACATATATTAGAAATGATACTAATGAACTTTTTAACGTCCAACTTTTGTACCTGTATTTCTGCTGGCTTTACTGCCTGTGCCGCCTTCTGTACGGGTTTATCTTGTTGCGTAGTAGCATAATACAAAACCAGTGCCGTTCCAGCAATCGAGCCAAAGAAAGCGCCCCATGTCCCTAAGACCAAACCACCTACAGCACCTCCGATGGCGGTTGCTCCAATAGTATGCGGGAATAGTTCTTTTCCTAATCCGGTATTTTGAACGGTGTTCACTTTTTCATTTACCTTGCTGTCTGGAGCTGTTGTACTGCTAATGGAAGAAGTTGCTGAGAATTCAGATACCATTGCCTGTTGAGCATTTAGTAAAGACATGGCAGCTTGAAGGATGTAGTCCTCTGATGTTGTTAGGTTCTGCCTGAATTCTCCATCACTGTCAAACAACTCGTTCAGATACAACTGAACAGTATTCTGAACATTCACAGCATCTTTTGGCAGAACGAATTGTGATAATTTCTCTGCCAACTTCTCCTGATTGCTCTCAAATAGAGCTTTTAAAGACAAGTTTGTTTCCATATCTGCAATATTTTAGTTTTCAATTCTACTTCGCCACTCACTCCATTATTGCAGCATTATAGTTTTAGGGACAAGAAAAGCATGGAGTTCAGTCATCCCGCTGCCGTTCGTTGTGTGTCAGGAATAGACCTTACAGATACTAACAGATAACTATAATCCCATGCTTGTGAATTGATATCCTCACACACATGGAGCAGTGTAAGGGATATCAAATTACACGAGATGAGCATTAAAGTCGACCGCCTCTCTGTATAATGTTTTCCAGAACTTTAACGAAAGAGGACAAGACGGTTTAACGCCTTCTTGGTCTCACGGCTGTCACTCATTGGCTCCGAAAAACCGCAGAAGGTCCGTTTTGACTTTACAAATTTAAGTATAAAATCGTAAAAAAAGGTTTGTACTACCCCTTATTTTTAATTTTTTTAAAATTTTCGGGGCAAAAAATAGCCATTATTGCTATTTTATTCATCATTTCACTATCCTTACTATGTGCTATAATCAGCCTGTCATCTGATTCTTGCCCATCTGGATTTCGTCTATAACAGTCTGATAATAATTGGTGTATGCTTGACAATTGATAAACTCGCAAAAAAGGTTTTATAGAGTCCTTTTTCGAAATTAATTCCTTTAACTATCTTATGTTCGTTCTAACTATACGCTACGTTCTCGGTTCGCTTCTTCATCACTTGCTTCCACTCAGATCAAACCATTCACCGCCAAAAAGTTTCTTCACTCGCTGCACTGTACTCACACTCTTTCTTGTGAGTTTCGCCACATCGCGAATGACGTAGCCTTTCTTTAACAGGGCTATGACATCCTTATATTCTTCTCGTTTCTGTTCGACAGTCTTTACCGAACCCGGTTTTCGCCCCAATCGTCCTCCTTTGGCTACATATTGCTTCCGACCTGACTGCAAACGGAAGGTGATGTTCTCACGTTCCAGTTGCGCACAGGTCGATAGCGTAGCGAGCATGATGGGGGCGAACAGGGATGGCTTACCATCCTCACCCAACAAGTTGAATTGTTCCTTCTGGATATAGAGGTTGATGCCACAGTCAAGCAGTTCCTTGACAGAGGCAAGAACCTCAAAGGCATTACGACCCATCCTTGACAGCTCACTGACAAGGAGAGTTGAAATGCCGTTTTGCTTGCAATACTCAAGGGTTTGGCATAACACAGGACGCTCTTCATTCTTCTTAGCGCCTGAGATATGCTCTTCAAACACCTTTCGGACTTCCAGCTGTTTATACAGAGCATAGTCCGACAAGTCCTTGACCTGCCGTTCTGTGCTCTGTCTGTCTCCGACACTGCTGACCCGGGCATAGATGACCGCTGTTTTCTTCTTCATCTTGTATTCAAAAAATGTTTGTGTTCAAAAAAATCGGAAAAGACATATCTGAACACGTCCAATTCTTATTCACTATAATCAAAGACTTAATCGAATACACCATCAGTCAGGTTCATGACCTCAATTCTGCTTTCAAGACTCACTTTTGCATAGACCTGGGTACAGGTAGTACTCTTATGACCGAGTATCTTACTGACCGTAGAGATGTCGGCACCAGTGGAAATCGCCAAACTTGCAGCCGTATGCCTGCTGCAATGGAAAGTAATGTCCTTATCGTCGATTCCGGCCTTGGCACAGACGCGACGAATCAGGGTAGCTACCCAATCCGGCTTCTTTGACAGTGGGAAGATAATAACATCTTCGCCAGTATCAGGACGTTCAGGCATAAGTGATAGAGCCATTTCATTCAATGGCACAGTTACCCAATTCTTGGTTTTCTGCTGACAGATCTGTACGCACAGGCCATCGCCCAAAGGCTTAATGTTGCTCCATCTGAGCCTTCTCATGTCGGATAGTCTCAGGGCGGTGAAACATGCAAAGCCAAATGCCTTTTGTGCTATCCGCTCAGAGCCATCCTCTATCTCGACACGTAGGAATCTCTCCAGCTCTTCAGCCGTCAGGTACTCCCGATGAGTGTCAGGAACGGGGAACTTCTCCAGACTTGACAGCCCGCCAACGGGATTGCATGGGATCAATCCCTCGCGGTAAGCCCTGTTGAACATGGCATTGACTGTCTGGCCGAACAGCATCAGCGAGAATGGCGAAAGCTTCCCGTCATTCTGCTTTATCTGGTCAGAGTTGCGATAATCGTTACGCATGTAGTCGTATAGTCCGCTGATGTGTTCTGCCTTGACATCCTTTAGGAGTAATTTTCCGTAGTTATTCTTCTCCAAATACTCGTCAATCCGTTTGCTGACAGCCTTTTTGTGGTCAATCTGCTTCTTCACGTTACCCTCTCTAACACCATATTCTATATTGTCCCTGGCCCATTGCTGCCAAGTCATGGTCTTTGCACGTTCATCCACTTTGTCCTCCACCTTCAGGAAGGTGGGAGGGTTAAGCACTCGCTCAGAACGGATGGCCTGTGCTTTGGCATAGGCTTCCTTATTGAGCTTCTTTGCACCACGGAAA
>JAEEGH010012234.1_pt1 | contig 19313 bp, 11 predicted proteins | sample 9134181 | NCBI WGS metagenome assembly JAEEGH01 (sample SAMN16246544, study PRJNA631951) | gut metagenome | biome: gut microbiome; feature: rumen; material: DP-attached | host: Bos | place: Iran: Karaj | collected 2018-10 | reverse complement strand
GGAGGCGGCGGCAACGACGATGATGACTTCGGCACGGGAGCGTAAAAAAGGTTAGCGCCTTCGGGCGCTTTCCTTTTCAAGTGACAGAAATTATATGAAAATTATATGGGCAATTATATGGGCAATTATATGGAAATTATATGTTAAATAAAAACACGAATTGCCATTAATGTCCCATGAATTTCACGATTAAGCGAGGACAGAGCCATGCTTGCATGAGCTATGTCGAGCGAGAGTGAATTCAACGAAGTTAATTATCATTAATTAAATGTAAGCGTATGAAGAAGAATTTTTGGGAAGTCGTGATTCGCATAGCGATAGCGGCGCTGACGGCGGCACTGACCGCACTGGGAACGACCTCGTGCATGGGCTTTGACCCAGTCTAAACCGCGCATAGAGTGAGAAAAGATACACCATCTGTGTGAGAAAAATAAAAAAAACTGAAAATTATAGCGAATTGTATGTGCAGTTCGCTATTTTTTTTGTACCTTTGCAGGCGATTTTTCAGAATCGTCTGCAAAATCAGTCTTAGGAGAGGTGCTCGAGTGGTTGAAGAGGCACGCCTGGAAAGCGTGTAACCGGCAAAACTGGTTCGCAGGTTCGAATCCTGTTCTCTCCGCAGGATGAACAGATTTTAAGCTCCGAGGTGAAACTTCGGGGCTTTGTTGTTCTAAATGAAGCGAATGAAGAAACTATTGACGATATTGTTTGCCTTGTTGTTGGCTGAGAGCGTTGTGGCACGCCAGCAGGGGAAGGTGGTGTGGTTCGACGGACGGCACCCCATCACGTATAGCGTGCCAGCGGACGTGGAACCAGTGGTGACGACGGCGTTGGCCATGTGGAAGGATGACATGCGGCAGGTGACAGGCTTAGAGCCTGTGGCAGCGAAAAAGGCCACAGTAAGAGTGGTGCCGGGCAAGGGCGCTGCCGACGGGTTCTGCATCTACGTGAAAGGCGGACAGATTGTCGTGGAGGGAAACAACGGACGCGGCATGGCCTACGGACTGTTGGAACTGTCGCGCATGGCTGGCGTGTCGCCCTGGATTTGGTGGGGTGACGTGGTGCCCGAGCGGAAAGCACAGCTGGTGATGGACAGCGCGTTTAGGACCGAGCAGCACCCCAGCGTGACGTATCGCGGCATATTTCTGAACGACGAAGACTGGAGTCTGCGCCCATGGAGCACGAAGACGCACGACCCTCAGGGCAAGGGGACCATCGGAGCTAAGACATACAAACGGATATTCCAATTGTTGCTGCGACTGAGGGGTAATGCGCTGTGGCCCGCTATGCACGAGGGGACGACGGCATTTTTCAAGACCCCTGGGGCAAAAGCGATGGCCGACTCGTGTGGCATCGTCATCGGTACGTCGCACTGTGAGCCGATGCTGCGAAACAATGTCGGCGAATGGGACGTGCAGGAGCGGGGACGCTTTAACTACCGCACGAATCGCGAGGCTGTGCAGCAGTATTGGGCAGAACGACTTGAAGAGGTGAATGGTGAAGGGTTCATGGGTAAGGGTCAAAAGTCGATGTTTACCATCGGAATGCGAGGCATTCACGACAGTTCGATGGAAGGCTATACGACTGAACAGGAGAAGCAGGAGGGACTGCAACAGGTGATTGACGACCAGCAGGAAATGCTCAGAAAACACATAGGCCGTCCGGAGGAGCAGATGCAGGTGTTCGTACCGTATAAAGAGGTGTTGCAACTGTACGAAAAGGGCTTGCGGGTGCCCGACTACGTGACACTGATGTGGTGTGACGACAACTACGGCTACATGACGCGACTGTCGGACCTTCGAGAGCAACAGCGAGCGGGTGGGGCAGGTGTGTATTACCACCTGAGCTACTGGGGACGTCCGCACGATTATCTGTGGCTGACGACAACCCAGCCGGGACTCATCTGGAACGAGATGCGACAGGCCTACGACCATCAGGTGCGTAAGCTGTGGATAGCGAACGTGCACGACCCGAAAGTGGCCGGATACGACCTGGAACTGTTTATGGATATGGCGTGGGATATAGAGAGCCTCACCCCCAGCCCCTCTCCAAATGGCGAGGGGAGTAAAATGACTCTCGAACAACATTTGGAACGGTGGCTGTGCAGGCAGTTTGGCAAGGCGGCTGGCCGACGACTATTCCCTGCCATGCATGAGTTTTACCGGCTCTGTGGCATTCGTCGACCAGAATTCATGGGTTGGACACAGGTGGAACTGGATAAGAAGAAATACCTTCGCGGATTGTCGACGGTGACGGAAGTACCGCTGACGGCTGAGGAGGCTGCGGCGCGTTTGGCCGACTTTGAGCGCATCAAGGCTACGGTGGGCGAGTGCCGGCAATACGTTCGTCAGGAATTGGGCGACGCCTACTTTGCCGCTATCGAATATCCCGTCTGTGCTGCAGCGGCCATGAACCGCAAGATTCTGGGCGATTCCGCTGAGAGTCATCGTGCCTACGAGGAAATACAGCTGTTGACCAGTCGGTATAACGAAATGCAGGGCGGCAAGTGGCGCGGACTGATGGATGCCGCTCCACGCAAACTGCCCGTGTTTGACGATGTCCGTGCCAAGCTGAATGACACAAAAGGGACGGTTCCTTTTGTGTACTTGAATGCCTGCGATTACGAGACGGCTTCGGCTGGTGCGAGGGTTATCCAGATGCTGGGACACTCGATGAAAGCGGTTGCACTGCCTAAAGGCGGTACGCTGACCTATCGGCTCGATATCGCAAACGAGGGTGACTATACCATCGTCACGGCGCTGATTCCAACCCAACCCAACGATAATGGCGATCTGCGATTCAGCGTCAGCGTGGACGATGGTGAAGAGACGGTGTACAGTCTGAAGGAGCCTTTCCGATCGGAACGTTGGAAACAGAATGTGCTCAACGGCCAGGCGCGTCGCGACACAAAAGTACATCTGACGAAGGGCACCCATCGGCTGACGATTCGTGCATTGGACGACCATATCGTGGTGGACCAAATATTGAAAAAGTAAACGTTAAAATAAAATATCTTGCTATTTGTTTTGTAGTTTGCTTACTTTTTCGTACCTTCGCCGCCATATTATAATAATGTATGAAGGAATTTGTCATTTCTGAAGTAAAGGCGGAGACTGCGGTGCTGGTAGGACTGATTACCCAGCAGCAGGACGAAGCCAAGACGAAAGAATACTTGGACGAGCTGGAATTCCTGGCCGATACTGCCGGTGCCGTGACCGTGAAGCGTTTTACGCAGAAGGTGCAGGGCCCAAGTCAGGTGACGTATGTGGGCAAGGGTAAACTCGAAGAAATCAAGCAATATATCAAGCAACAAGAGGATGCCTACGATGAGTGGATGGACGACCATCGCGGCTTTGACGGTTCGATAGTCGTAACGGGTGACGAGGATTGTCCGCAACCCGTGGGAATGGTGATTTTCGACGACGAGTTGAGTGCCAAGCAAATCCGTAACATCGAGGGCGAACTGAAGGTCAAGATACTGGACAGGACGTCGCTGATTCTCGACATCTTTGCTATGCGTGCCCAGACGGCAGAAGCCAAGACGCAGGTGGAACTGGCACAATATCGCTATATGCTACCCCGTCTGCAGCGTCTGTGGACCCACCTGGAACGACAAGGTGGCGGATCAGGTAGTGGCGGTGGAAAGGGAAGCGTAGGACTTCGCGGCCCTGGTGAGACGCAGTTGGAGATGGACCAACGCATCATCCGTCAGCGCATCTCGCTGCTGAAAGAACGCCTGGTGGACATAGACAAGCAGAAAACCACGCAACGCAAGAATCGCGGACGACTGATCCGCGTGGCGCTGGTGGGATATACGAATGTGGGTAAGTCGACGATGATGAATCTGCTGGCCAAGAGCGACGTGTTTGCAGAGAACAAACTGTTTGCCACGTTGGACACGACGGTGCGCAAGATGACCATCGACAACCTGCCGTTCCTGTTAGCCGATACCGTAGGATTCATCCGTAAGCTGCCGTCCGATTTGGTAGAAAGCTTCAAGTCGACGCTCGACGAAGTGCGCGAGGCCGATATGCTGGTGCATGTGGTGGACATTTCGCACCCCGACTTCGAGGAACAGATACAGGTGGTGGAGAAGACGCTGGCCGACTTGGGCTGTGCCGACAAGCCGTCGATGCTGGTATTCAACAAGATTGACGCCTACACATGGACACCGCAGGACGAGGATGACCTGACGGAGCCCACGAAGGAGAACATCTCGTTGGACGAACTGAAGCAGACGTGGATGGCCCGCACTGGCGAGAACCAACACTATCTGGAGTGCCTGTTTATCTCGGCGAAGAAGAAAGAGAACATCGACGAGCTGCGCGAAATCTTGTATAAACGTGTTCGTGAGCTGCATGTGCAGAAGTATCCGTATAATGACTTCCTGTACCAGATAGAAGAGTAGTTAGAGAAGTTAAAGAAGTTAGAGAATAATTGAACCATTAAACGTAAAAATTTATGAGAGATTACAGACAACTGACACAAGAGGAAATTCAGGTGCTCGAGGGCAATAGCTGTTGGGCCGAGGACTGGAACAGGGTAAAGGTGGCCGAGGACTTCCGTCCGTATAATTTCCACCGTGTGGTATTCTACGGCGACATCCGCCTGGGTAAGTTCGAAAAGATGGTCGAGGTGGCCAAGGGTTTCACAAAACATTCGGGCATCAACGACGCCACACTGCGCAACGTGACGGTGGGCGACGATTGTCTTATTGAGAAAATCGGCAACTTCATCAACAACTATATCATCGGTAATGACTGTTATATTTCGAACGTGTCGACGATGGAGACTACTGAGGGCGCTACCTATGGTGAGGGCCACCTGGTGAGTGTGCTGAACGAGATGGGCGACGGCAACGTGATGCTGTTCCACGACCTGAACTCGCAACTGGCTGCATTCATGGTGAAGCATTTCAACGACAAGCAGCTGAAGGACTCCATTATCCGACTCATCAACGAGGAGATCCGTTTCTCGCGTCCGGAGAAGAGTACGCTGGGTAATGGTGTGAAGATTATCAACTCGAAGGAGATTACCAATACGGTGGTGAAGGACGACTGCGAAATCAATGGTGCTGCACGCCTGAGCGACTGTACCATCCTGTCGTCGAATGATGCCTCGGTATACATCGGAACGGGTGTCATCTGTGAGAACTCGATTATTTCGAACGGCTGCTCGATTACCAACTCGGTGAAGATGCAAGACTGCTTCGTGGGTGAGGCTTGTCAGATAACGAACGGATTTACGGCGGAGGCCTCGGTGTTCTTTGCCAACTCCTATATGGCCAATGGCGAGGCCTGTGCTGCCTTCTGCGGACCGTTCTCGGCATCTCACCATAAGAGCTCGCTGCTGATTGGTGGTGAATTCTCGTTCTACAATGCCGGTTCGAACACCAACTTCTCGAACCATGCCTACAAGATGGGTCCGCTGCACTATGGTACGCTGGAGCGTGGTACGAAGACGGCCTCGGGAGCCTACATTCTGATGCCGGCCAAGATTGGTGCCTTCTCAGTATGTTTCGGCAAGCTGATGAACCACCCCGACATGCGCTGTCTGCCCTTTGCCTATCTGCTGGCCTACGGCGAGACGATGTACATCGTGCCTGGTCGTAACATCACGACGGTAGGACTGTATCGCGACATCAAGAAGTGGCCCAAGCGCGACAAGCGTGCCCCATCGTGCCGCAAGAGTGTCATCAACTTCGACTGGCTGTCGCCGTTTACCGTAGGCGAAATCGTACAGGGTAAGAAGATTCTGGAGGCACTGCGTCAGGCTGGCGGCGACAACGTGTCGTCGTACAACTACCACGAATACATCATCAATGCCTCGTCGCTGCGCAAGGGCATCAAGTACTACGACATCGCCCTGCGTATCTATATGGGTGCCGTGCTGAAGCGTGCCGTGAAGGGCGGATGGCTGGGCAAGCCCACATCGACCGTTGGTGAGGGCGAGTGGATTGACCTCTCTGGTCTGCTGCTGCCGAAGAGCGAGGAACAGCGACTCATCGACGACATCAAGAACGGTTCGCTGGAGAGCATCCGCGAAGTGTTGCAGCGCTTCTACGACATCGACGCCAACTACCGCGTGTACCAGTGGGCGTGGACGTACAAGCTGATTCTCGACTACTATGGCATCGACGAGTTGACCGAACAGACCATGCAGCGCATCCGTGAGGATTACGTCAAGGCCCGTCGTGCGTGGATTGCCGAAATCCGTAAGGATGCCCAGAAGGAATTCGACATGGGCGACGTCGAGCAGGAGGTGTACGATGACTTTATCTCGAAGCTGGATCATGAAATAGATTACGAAGATTAAGTAACGAACACGAATTATACGAATTGAACGAATGACAATGAAATTCTTTCTAACTAGCTTATTGGTGGTGCTCGGAATGAGCGCACAGGCGAAGGATTACAAGTATCAGACGTTGGAGGCGGATCAGACGAAGACACGCATCTACACGTTGGATAACGGACTGAAGGTGTATCTGAGTGTGAACAAGGAGAAACCGCGTATTCAGACTTATATCGCCGTGAGGACGGGTTCCAAGAACGACCCTGCTGAAACCACTGGTCTGGCCCACTATCTGGAGCACCTGATGTTCAAGGGCACGAAGCAGTTCGGTACCACCAACCCGACGGCTGAGGCTCCCTTGCTCGACGACATCGAACAGCGCTACGAGGCTTATCGCAAACTGACCGACCCCGAGGCCAGAAAGCAGGCCTACCACGAGATTGACTCGGTGAGTCAGGTGGCAGCACAGTACTTCATTCCCAACGAGTACGACAAGCTGATGGCTGCTATCGGTGCCGAGGGTACGAATGCCTTCACCTCGAACGATGTGACGTGCTACGTCGAGGACATCCCTTCGAACGAAATTGAGAACTGGGCGAAGATTCAGGCCGACCGTTTCCAGCACATGGTGATTCGCGGTTTCCATACCGAGTTGGAGGCCGTCTACGAGGAGTACAACATCTATTTGACCGAAGACGGCGACAAGATTTGGAGTGCGCTGGGCAAGAAACTGACCCCCACGCACCCTTATGGTACGCAGACCACCATTGGTACGCAGGAGCACCTGAAGAATCCCTCGATTACGAACATCAAGAACTACTTCAACAAGTGGTATGTGCCCAACAATGTGGCCATCTGTATGGCTGGCGACTTCGACCCCGACAAGACCATTGCCGTCATCGACCGCTACTTCGGTTTATGGAAGCCCGGTGCTGACGTCGCTCAGCCCGTATTCCCTGTGCAGCGCCCGCTGACGGCTCCTGCCGATACCACCATCATCGGTCAGCAGGCCGAGCAGGTATGGATAGGATGGCTGGCCAAGAAAGCATCTGATCTGCAGTGTGACACACTCGACGTCATTAGCGACATGCTCAGCAACGGCAAAGCCGGAATCTTCGATCTGAACCTCAATCAGAACATGCGGGTGCAGGTGGCTCAGGCCGGTATGCAGGCTCAGCAGGACTATTCGTCATTCCTGCTCATCGGTATGCCCAAGCCCGGACAGACACTTGAGGAGGTTCGCACACTGATGCTGGCAGAGCTGGACAATCTGAAGAAGGGTAACTTCTCTGACGATTTGCTGCCATCGGTTATCAACAACAACAAACTCAGCTATCAGAAGGCGCTCGACAACAACCTGTGGCGCGTCCGCCAGCACATGTCATCGTTCATCGAAGGCACATCGTGGGAACAGCAGGTCAATAGGATAGACCGCAAGTCAAAGATGACCAAGAAGCAGATTGTCGACTTTGCCAACCGCTTCTTCACCGATGGCTATGCCACCGTCTTCAAGGTGCAGGGTACCGACACGCTGCAGAAGAAGATTGACAAGCCTGCCATCACGCCTATCCCCACCAACCGCGACCAGGTGAGCCGTTTCGTACAGGACATCCAGCAGTCGAAGGTGGAACCCATACAGCCCGTTTTCGTAGACTTCAAGAAGGACATGGCGGTGACCGAGACCAAGCGCCACCTGCCGCTGTTGTACAAGCAGAACGTGGAGAACGACCTCTTTACGCTGGTGTTCCGCTATGAGTTCGGAACGCAGGACGACAACCGTTATGCTATTGCTGCCGACTATCTGGACTATGTGGGCACGAAGAAGCACACACAGGCCCAGATTCAGCAGGAGTTCTACAAGATGGCTTGCAGGTACTCCGTCAATGTGAATCCCGACAATATCGACATCTCACTCTCGGGCTTGCAGTCGCAGATGCCACAAGCTCTGGCTCTGTTGGAAGAGGTGCTCAATCAGTCGAAGGGCGACAAGGCCTCGTACGACCAGTATGTCGACCTGGTGCTGAAGAGCCGTGACGATGCGAAGAAAGACCAGAGAATCAATTTCCAGTATCTGGTGAATTATGCCATATATGGCCCTCATAACGGCACGCGCAATGTCATGTCGGAAGAGCAGCTCCGTCAGGGCAATCCCCAGCAGTTGCTGTCGCTGATTGCTGGTCTGAAGAACTACAAGCACAGCGTGCTGTATTACGGCAAGTTGACTCCCGAGGAACTGTCGAAAGTGCTCGATGCCAAGCACCAGACCGCCAAGCAGCTGGCCGATGTGCCCAAGGGTAAGCCTTACGTGCGCCAGCAGGCTACGGAGAACGAGGTGCTGATAGCACCTTACGACGCCAAGAACATCTATATGATGATGTATCACAACGAAGGTCTTGACTGGAATCCCGAACAGGAAGGTGTCGTAGACCTGTTCAACGAGTATTACGGCGGAGGCATGAACGGCATCGTGTTCCAGGAACTGCGCGAGGCCCGCGGACTGGCCTACAGTGCTGCGGCCTACTACGTGACACCCGACAAGAAAGGCAACAAGGAGTTCTATCAGACCTATATCATCACTCAGAACGACAAGATGATGGATGCTGTCAACCAGTTCCATGTCATCCTGAACCAGATGCCTGCCAGCGAGGCAGCCTTCCAGATTGCCAAGGATGCGCTGACCAAGCAGCTGGCCAGCCAGCGTACCACGAAGTCGGGCGTCCTCAACGCCTATATCGTGGCCCAGCGCAAGGGCATTGACTACGATCTGAATGAGAAGGTGTACAACGCCCTGCCCGCCATGAAGCTGCAGGACATCGTGAACTTCGAACAGCAGCACATGGCCAACAAGGCCTATCGCTACATCATTCTCGGCGACGAGAAGGAGCTCGACATGAAGGCATTGGAAAAGATAGGTCCTATCAAGCGCCTGACACAAAAAGAAGTCTTCGGATATTAACCGAAGACTTCCTAAAGTGCTTTGGGGCTTTTCCCCAAAGTGTTACTTCTTCACGCGATAGATGCGGAACGACATAGGAGGCAGTTGGTCGGTAATGACCAGCTGCTTCTTTTCGCTGGTGCAGGCCACGCTGCCCTCCTTCGGCGTGATGAGTTCGGGCTGCTGGATGCTGTTCTCGTCGTCCATGCCACTATGGCTCAGGGTGATGGTGCGGGCCGAGGTGGCTCCCGTCATATTAGCCAGGTTCAGCTGCACGGGCTGGGCGGTGCGCGACGTGTTGGCCACCTTGACAATCACTTCATTCGTCTGGCTATCGAAGGCAGCAGAGGCAAACAGACCATTCTGGCCTTCTAAGTTTGCTACAGGCTGGGGCTTGGCTTTCTTGCCGGCAGGCGTCATCGTCAGCGGCAGCACGTGGGTGCCGGCATTGGTGGCATACAGCTGCTGCACGTAGTAGCTCACCGTCTTGAACATCTGCGTCTGGTCGTACCAGATCTGGTCCGGGCGCCACTGCCAGCCGTCGACATGGGCGAAGAGTGGGGCAGGGGTCGTCATGTGAACCACATCGGCATTACGCTCGAAACCCGTCATGAAGGCAGCTTCCAGGAGGGCTGCTTCATAGTGGTTCCACTTCTTGCCCTTGCCGTGACAGGCATACTCGCCGGCAAAGACCTTCGGACCCTTGCGGTCGTATGTGTCGTAACGCAGACCATGCGTCAGGAACCACTGCTCGTCACGGTAGTAGTGTTCGTCCACTAGGTCAGCCTTCTGGGCCTTCATGGCTTTCCAGCCGTCTTCGAAACGGTAGGTGTTGTTGGGCACGTCCTCAGGAACAGGACCGCTGGTACCCACAATCTTGATGTCGGGATATTTGGCGCGGATGGCAGCCACGAAGGGCTTCAGACGCTCGTAGTAGAACTCGCCCCACTGCTCGTTGCCCACACCGATATACTTCATGTTGAACGGTTCCGGGTGGCCCATGTCGGCGCGCACCTTACCCCATTTGGAATCGGCAGGACCATTGGCAAACTCGATGAGGTCCAGACAGTCGTCGATGTAGGGCTGCAGCTCGTTCATGGGAACATGGGCCGACTCCTTCTCCCAGTTCTGATACTGGCAGGCCAGACCCACGCTCAGGATGGGCAGCGGTTCTGCACCAATGTCCTCTGAGAGCTGGAAGAACTCAAAGAATCCCAGTCCGTACGACTGATAGTAGTCCGGATAGTAACGGTAGTCGAACGTGTGCTCCCAACGGTTCTGGTTCAGCGGACGGTTCTCGACGGGGCCCACCGTGTTCTTCCACTGGTAGCGAGTGTCCAGGTCGGTACCTTCTACAATACATCCGCCAGGGAAACGGAAGATGCCGGGATGCAGGTCGGCCAATGCCTGTGCCAAGTCGCGACGCATGCCATTCTCGCGGTTCTTGAACGTGTTGACGGGGAACAGCGAGATGTGTTCCAGCGCCACGCTGTTGGCACCCTTCAGGAAGATGCGCAGCTTGGCATGTTTCAGCGTCAGGGGCGACGTCAGCGTCAGCGTATACTTCTTCCAGTCTGCAGAGGTAATGTTCAGCGCCTGTTCTACAAACTCCTGGTGTTCGTCCATCGAGTTCTCGTTAATCAGCTGTACGCGGATGGTACCATTGCCCTTGGGAGCCTTTGCCCAGACAGAGAAACGATACTGCTCGCCTTTCTTCAAGCCAATGCCGAAGTATCCCTCGTTGGTCAGACCCGTGCGGCGGTCCTTGTGGTCGGCTGCACTCAACTCCACATAATGCGGACAGCGCGCAAAGGGACCGTCGTTCTTCACGTCGACACAACCGAAGGCCTGCCAGCCCATCAGGTGCTGCGGAAATTCGAACGAGCGGTTCTTGATCATTTCGCCATAGAGTCCGCCGTCGGCAGCGTAGTTGATGTCTTCAAAGAAGATGCCGTACATGGTCGACTGAATGGGTGCCCCCAGTTTCTTGGTGTTGATGTCCATGACGTTTTGGGCGGTCGTCGCCAGCGTCACTGCAGTAAGCAGCAAAGTCGTTAATAGTTGCTTTTTCATTTTCGTTTTTGTCTGTTTTGTTAGTGTTTTATGCTACAAAGGTATATAAAAAGAATCATATTTCAGTAGTTTTTAATTAGATTAACAATAAAAAAACGGATTCTTGCTCATTTATTTGTAACTTTGCAAAATACAAACTAAAAACAAATACTTAGAAGAATATGGCAAAATCAGTTGAATTCAAGTATGCCCCCATGTTTCAGGTGGGCAAAGACGAGACCAAGTATCGTCTGTTGAGTAAGGAAGGCGTAACAACCGCCGAGTTTGAAGGTAAGCAGATTGTGAAGGTGTCGAAAGAGGCACTCACACTCTTAGCCCAGCAGGCTTTCCACGATGTGGAGTTCATGCTGCGTCGCGAGCACAACGAGCAGGTGGCCAAGATCCTGACCGATCCCGAGGCTTCTGAAAACGACAAGTACGTCGCCCTGCAGTTCCTGCGCAATGCCGAGGTGGCTTGCAAGGGCATCCTGCCTTTCTGCCAGGACACGGGTACCGCTATCATCCACGGTGAGAAGGGTCAGCAGATCTGGACGGGCTTCGAGGATGAAGAGGCACTCTCACTGGGTGTGTTCAACACCTTCACTCAGGACAACCTGCGCTACTCGCAGAATGCTCCTCTCAACATGTACGATGAGGTAAACACCCGTTGCAACCTGCCTGCACAGATTGATATCGAGGCCTGCGAGGGTGCTGAGTACCGCTTCGTCATGGTCGCCAAGGGTGGTGGCTCTGCCAATAAGACCTACTTCTACCCCATGACAAAGGCTACCATCCAGAACGAGGGAACCCTGATTCCATTCCTCGTAGAGAAGATGAAGTCGCTGGGTACGGCAGCATGTCCTCCATACCACATCGCATTCGTCATCGGTGGTACATCAGCTGAGAAGAACCTGCTGACAGTGAAGCTCGCTTCTATCAAGTACTACGATGGTCTGCCCACCACGGGCGACGAGACAGGTCGTGCCTTCCGTGATGTCGACCTCGAGCAGAAGCTCATCCTCGAGGCTCAGAAGATTGGTCTCGGCGCTCAGTTCGGTGGTAAGTATCTGGCTCACGACATCCGTGTCATTCGTCTGCCTCGTCATGGTGCCAGCTGTCCCATCGGTATGGGCGTCAGCTGCTCTGCAGACCGTAACATCAAGGCCAAGATCAATGCCGATGGTATCTGGTTGGAGAAGATGGACGCTAACCCCACCGAGCTCATTCCCGAGGAACTGCGCCGTCCGGGTGAGGGTGGCAAGGGCATCGAGATCGACCTCAACGAGGGTATCGATGCCGTTCGCAAGGAGCTCTCTAAGTATCCTGTCTCGACCCGTGTCAACCTGAAGGGTACCATCATCGTGGCTCGCGACATCGCTCACGCTAAGCTGAAGGCTCGTCTTGATGCTGGCGAGGGTATGCCCGACTATTTCAAGAAGTATCCCGTGCTCTATGCCGGACCCGCCAAGACTCCCGAGGGCTATCCTTGCGGATCGATGGGCCCGACTACCGCTAACCGTATGGACCCCTACGTGGACGAGTTCCAGGCTAATGGTGCTTCGCTGGTGATGATTGCCAAGGGCAACCGCTCCGACGTCGTTACCGAGGCTTGTAAGAAGCATGGTGGCTTCTATCTCGGTACTATAGGTGGTGTTGCTGCAGTGCTCTCTCAGAGCTCCATCAAGAGTATCGAGTGCGTAGAGTATCCCGAGCTTGGCATGGAGGCCGTCTGGAAGATTGAGGTCGAGGACTTCCCCGCATTCATCCTCGTCGACGACAAGGGCAACGACTTCTTCAAGACCTTGAAGCCCTGGTGCCCGGCTGCCAAGTAACGTTATTACGATATAACGTTATAACGAATGCCGAAGCCATCGACGACTCTGACGATTCTGTTGCTGCTGCTGTTCACCATGACGGCAGCAGCGCAGGACTCTTTTATACAACAAGGCTGCCGGCGTGGTACGCCGCGTCAGCAGCAAGTCCAGCTTCGCCGTGGAGGCAGCCAGGGTAGGGTGCCTGGTGGCGATTTCTATCAAGGCGAGCGCCACCAACTGACAGTTCTGGTGGCTTTCAACGACCGTTCTTTCATAGGCGACGAAGCTGCCACCGTTGAGCAATGGGACAAAATATTTAATACCGTCGACCTGACGGAAGAGCCTTTCTACGGTTCCGTTCACGATTATTTCCTTGCCCAGAGCTACGGCGACTTCAATGTCATCTTCGACTTGGTGTATGTACAGGTCAGCGGCGATGCCAAGAAGTATGCCAGCACGGCTCAAGATGACGAGAACTCGCAATACCTGGTCGAGGACATCGTGGACTCACTGAAGACACTCGACATCGACTGGGGCCGATACGACTGGAATGGCGACGGATACGTCAACCAACTGCTCATCGTCTATGCTGGTCACGGCATGAACGATGGTGGCGGAAGCAATACCATCTGGCCGCACCAATGGTGGATGAGCGAACACGAGAAGGATCGCCAGGAGGGAGTCTATTGTGAACCCATTCCCGTCTCTGCCGGCGACAATACCTATTTGGTCGACTGCTACTGTGCTGTGGCCGAGCTGACAAGAAGAGGCGACTACGGCTCTTTCGGCACCATCTGCCACGAATACTCCCATTGCTTCGGATTCCCCGACTTCTACTATGGCAGCACGAAATATGTCTATGGCTGGGATCTAATGGACTCTGGCAACTACAATGGTGGCGGTTACCAGCCTCCCGGCTATTCTGCCCACGAGCGTTGGCTCATGGGGTGGCTCCATCCCACAGAACTGAAAGAGACGACGACCATCAGCAATATGCCTGCTTTGGCCGACCAGAACAGCGCATATCTTATCCGCAACGACGGATACGAGGATGAGTACTATTTCGTCGAAAACCGACAACCGATAGGGTGGGACGCCGGTCTTCCCGGCAATGGCATCGTCGTCTTCCATATCGACTACGATCCATCTATCTGGACCAGCGTCATGGAAATGCCCAACTCTCCCAATCGTCAGCGTTATCTTATCTTTCCTGCCGACAACAGTTCTTTGCCTAGTAGTTGGGCGTATCCTTATCAGGCGAACGACTCGCTCACCAACACCTCGTCGCCGGCAGCCGAGCTCTTCCATGTCAATACCGGCAGCACGAAGCTGATGAATAAGTCGCTCTACGACATGAGAGTCGACGACGGCCTTGCCTCCTTCCGCTTTGTGGTCAACCAGCCCACGGCTATCCGCGAACTGACCGACCGCCAGCCCTACAGAATCCTCTACGACCTCGGCCCTATTTATATAATAAGGTATGCCAACGGCGAAATCAAAAAAGTGATGAAGCATTAACGCCTCATCACTTTTTCTTTATATCATGGGGACGTACCCATGATACATTAATTATATGATCAGTTTCACACGGAAGCCGCGCTTGGTGGGTTCCTCTATCACCTGACGGCACTCTGCGGAGAGTTCGGCGCGATGTGCGTCAGTCAGTGGAGTGGCAGTCATCTTTTCTACCATGAAGTCGAGGGCGGTGATGCCCGACTGCTCACTATGGGTGATGCGGACGGTGATGGGGCGATACTGCGCCATCGCACCGTCGAGCATCTGATCCGTCAGCCGCTCTGCCGTCTCCAGTTTATCGGCAATGCCGTACTTGTGGCAGAAGGCACCCATCGTAGAGTGCATGCCCAGGAAATCGAAGTCGGGCCCCTCGATCTCGAACCATTCCTTGCGGATGCGCTGGATAAAGGCCTTGGTGGCGCTGTGCACAGGATTCTCGAAGATTACCTCCGGCGAGCCGTCCTCGTGGATATAGCCATCGTACATGAAGAAGATGCGCGTCGAGACGTCGTGAGCAAACTTCATCTCGTGGGTGACGATGAGCATGGTCATGCCCTCCTTGGCCAACTGGCGGATGACGCTGAGCACCTCGCCCACCATCGTCGGGTCGAGGGCCGACGTGGGTTCGTCGAAGAGGATGACATCGGGCTTCATGGCCAGGGCGCGGGCGATGGCCACACGCTGTTTCTGACCACCGGAGAGACTCGACGGATAGACGTCGGCCTTCTCGGCCAGTCCTACCTTGCGCAGCAGTGCCAGTCCCTCCTTGCGTGCCTCTTCCTCAGGCTTGTGGCGCAGCTGACAGGGGGCAAAGATAACGTTCTCCAGCACGGTCTTGTGCTCGAAGAGATTAAAACTCTGGAACACCATGCCCATCTTCTGACGTAGCCTGTTGACGGGATAGCCCTTAGTGAGTATATCCTCTCCATCGACGATGATGCTGCCGCTGGTAGGCTGCTCCAGCAGGTTCAGACAGCGCAGGAAAGTACTCTTGCCAGTACCCGAAGGTCCGATGATGGAGATGACCTCGCCGCGATGCACTTCAGTCGTGATGTCGCGCAACACATCGAGCGAGCCGTAGCTTTTCTTCAAATGAGAGATTTTAAGTGAAGAGTGAATAGTGAAAAGTGAAAAATTTGCTACCGCTGTTGGGTTGCTGCGCTTGCGGCGGATAATGAACCACGCTCCCATTCCTATGGTGAAACCAAGAAGCCAGCCTGCCCACCAGAGGTAATTACTCCCCTCGCCCTTTGGAGAGGGGCCGGGGGTGAGGCTGTTGGGGGTGAGGCTGGTGAGTATATTGCTTTCCCCCTTTCGCGTCATCAGCACGATGTGCGAATCGATATAGCCGTCGGAGAACAGCACTTGTTTCTGACGCTCTTCGGTGATGCTGATAGCTCCCATGGCCATGTCGGCCTTGCCCGTCTGCACGGCAGGTATCTGTGCGGCGAAGTCCATGATGAGGAACTCCAGTTGCCAGTTACGCCGGTTGGCCCATTCTGTCAGCAGTTCCGGCTCCAGCCCTGACGGTTTTCCGTAATTAATGAAATTAAACGGAGGCATGGCGGGGTAGGTGGCTACACGCAGAGTGCGCCCCGTGCCGCGTTGTTGGGGAATGTCCATGGCCGAAGGGTCATCGGCATTGCTCCAGCGGTCCAGAATCTGCTGGTAGGTACCGTCACGGCGGATTTCGGCCAGGAAACTGTTGAAGTCCTGTTGCAATTCGGTGTTGTCAAGACGGTAGCAGGCTCCTATCGGAATCGGTGTCAGCCCTGCTCCCACCGAATCCACCTTTTCAAGCAGTTCCTTGTTGAACAACAGCGTCAGACTTTCACCGCCCGCCGCATCCACCTTGCCGTTCTCCAAGGCTGCCAACAGGTCGGTCTGACTGGTCATGCGCAGGATGTTGGCATCGGGAGCCATATCGGTAACGGCAATGTCCTGTATGCTGCCGATGATCACTGCCACATTCTTGCCGTTAAGCGCCTGGAAGGCAGGCGGGATGTCCGACGGTCCATCAGCGTGGGTGGCTGTGCCGCTACTCACAAGCGTGGGCGCATACCCCAGCATGCCAAACAATGTCAGCATCACAGCCGCTACGATAGCTTTTACGCGCTTGCGCTGGACGAGGCTTTGGAGCAACAGTCCGATGAGCCATGCCATCAGGAAATAGATGATGGCCGTCACGATGAGCGGGAAGAAAGCGTCGAACGTACGCGAGCGTATCAGGTCGGAGGCGCGCGTCATGTCAGCCACGGCGATGTAGCCCACGATGCTCGTGCCCTTCAACAGACTAATTACCTCGCCCTGATAGACGGGCATCACCGCCTTAATGACCTGTGGCAGCACAATCTTGAAGAACGTCTGTCGCGGTGTGAAACCCAATGCCAGTCCTGCCTCCGTCTGTCCGCGGTCGATGCCCTGGATGGTGGTGCGCAGCATCTCGCTGATGTAGGCCGCCGTATTCATGGCGAAGGTGACGATAGCCACCGTGATGCCCGTAGCATCCAGCGGTGCCATCACCACATAGTACATCAGCATGAGCAGCACCAGCACGGGCGTGCCGCGCATCAGTTCGATATACACCTTGGCCACTTGCTGTAGCCACCGGCGGCGGCTCATGCGCATCCAGCACACCAGTCCGCCCAGCAGCGTGCCCAGCACGGCGGCGCAGAGCGTGATGAGCAGCGTCACCTGCAGGCCGTCGAGAATCATCTTATAGCGATCCTCGGCTATCAGGTTGTTGGTAAAACTTTCCGTTATGGAACCTGTCAGTGCTATTATCATACTCAATTACTTTTTCTATTCATCAATAAATATATTGATCATTGTCTTTATTTTTTTGCCTGCAAAATTACAACTTTTTTGCAAATTATCGTCCAAAATCGGAACTATTAACATTTCACTTCGCAACGCCACACCACACTCACACCTTCAGACGAGAGAAATCCCACGTCCAAAAATGGGCGATAGAAAGCCGCAAACATGGCAAAACGCCCTGAAAAGGGAAAGTAAAAATTCGTATTTGAGTACAACGAGCCGATTTGGGGACAACAATTTTTCTGATTTTGGGTCAACAAAAGCAGAATATCGGAAATAAACACTATCTTTGTACTCCGAAATTGAATTTGTCCCCATGACTGCAAACAGCATTTTGATTACAGCCGTCTTCTTAACATTTCTGGTAGCTGCTGCTATCAGTATCTATTATTCGTACAAGCAAACCAACACAATCCTCAAGAATAACAACCAACTGGCCGACGAAGTGGAGAGCCAAAAGGAACTGCAGCACCAACTTCGTAACGAACTCAAGGAATTGAAAGAACAGCTGAAGCCTAAGGACAGGGTTTCGGAATTGCAACAGGAGACGGAATCGCTGCGTGAGAACATTAAAGACACCCGCGAGATGAGCGACGACGAACTCCGCGGGTGGATTGACGTGCAGATGGCCGAGAGTCACATGTATGCCAACCCGGACCTTTCGCTGAAGGACATAGCTCAGCGCCTGGGACTGACCCAGAAGCGAATCAAGCAACTCCTGAAAGACGACGAGCGGTATGGCCGTCTGTACGACTATCTGACGGAGAAACGCGTGCTCTACGCCACCGATCTAATCAAGGAGAATCCGCAGTGGTCGATGGATGCCATTAGCAAAGAGGCCGGTTTCGTTTCGCGCACCACCTTCCAGACCGAATTCAAGAAGCGTATTGGCGTCACTCCCGCCCAATACCGCCAGCACACCCAGACCGAAGTGGTCAGAGTGGAATCAAACTAACACTTTTCGCATCGTCCAGCCACGGGCTATCACAACTGCGATGCCTATGATGTCTATGACGACGTAAGGAATCAGGTCGTAGAGCATGATGGGGAAAATAATCATGGTCACCATGTGGGCCACCATCAGAATTCCCACCCACTGCAGCCAGCCACGATAGAAAAAGGCGATGGCGATGCCGAGGGGCAGAAAGACCAGGGGCTGTGCTACTGCCAATGCCAGGTCGACGACTGATTCTGGAAGCATGGCGGTGATGTCGCCCGCAGCAACAACCGCTATAAATATCCACCACAACACGGTGAAAGGTCTGACCAACGGCTTCATGCCACGCATCATGGCATAGTAAAGTATGATGTCGCCCGCCAGAACAATCAGCCAAACCGGAACCTGAAATCCATTGGAATTCACCCATTCAGCTATGTCATATGAGGTGTTGAATGCCTGTATCACAAAGAACACAAAACCTACCTCGATGAGCCAGCGGGGCAATCCGCTTTCCACCTTATCAATATAAATAGAGCGTTGCTTGTCGTTGGCCATCATCCGGGCCGATTCGTTTAGTGATTGATATTCCATTCTTGTGTTGTTGTAAATCGACTGCAAAGATACAAAAACTTTCTTTAAAATCGCCCTTTTGATCAGCAGAAATGCCTGTTTGTAGGAGTAAATTCCGTTTTGAGGACACGTAAAGACTTTGGGGACAACAACTTTCAAAATTCTTTTGGCTGGTTTCTTTTTTTCGCGCTTTAATAGGTATATTTGCACAAAAAGAGATAATATCTAAAACGATAATTATTATTAATAATTGAAGTTTCGGATGTTAATAAAAACGTGAATATATAGGTGCAAAAAAGGCATTGGAATCTTGCATATGTCGCAAGAATTGAGTACCTTTATGGTGCAAAACAAAAAGACTCAATATCCCAAT
>JAEEGH010012233.1_pt1 | contig 19315 bp, 17 predicted proteins | sample 9134181 | NCBI WGS metagenome assembly JAEEGH01 (sample SAMN16246544, study PRJNA631951) | gut metagenome | biome: gut microbiome; feature: rumen; material: DP-attached | host: Bos | place: Iran: Karaj | collected 2018-10 | reverse complement strand
TACAACAGGTGAACCAATTACAACGAGAGCAATAATTACAATTGCCTTGTAAGCCTTTACAGCTGTAGAAGAAACCTTCATAGCATACAAGGTGATTGTAAGTGCCTGGATAATATATGCACCAATAATTGAACCGGAAAGCTTAAACTTACCTCCGCCCAGCGAGTTTCCTCCAATGGCAACTGCAAGAATGGCATCCATTTCAATATCAATAAGAATTGTTTCGTGGTTGATAAGTCCAATTCGGCAGACATTCATTGAACCTGCAAGTGCAACGCAGACACCAAGAATTGCAAAAACTAAAAGCTTCATAAAGACTGCATTTATACCGTTCAACTTGGCAGCCTTTTCGTTTATACCAACTGCCTGAATGTAAAGTCCAAGGTTTGTAAATTTCAAAAGAAGCCTTATCAGAATTATAAAGATTATTACAATCAGAATCGGGCTTGGAATCGGTACCTTAGGAATAAAGCCGCCAAGGTAACCGAGCAACGGACTTTCAACGTTAGGTGTTGCACCACCGTTTATCCAGTAAGCAATGGGTCGGCCGGCTGTAAACAGAATCAGTGAAGCAATCATCGGCTGAATGTTGAACTTGGCAATAAGTATACCGTTGAAGAGACAGAAGAGAATTGCAACAACACAGGCACAAAGAAGACCAAGCAGAATTACAGGAACAGTGATGGTATTTGCCCTGAGTATTTTTACAAAGATACTGCCAGCGATTGCGGCTGCAGCACCGATAGAAATATCCTGTCCACGGGCGGCGGAGGTAACAAGGGTCATTCCTATGGAAAGGATGACGAGCTCCGACGCTCCGTTCAGAATGCTTATAAGGTTTCCCGAAAGAACTGTGTTTCCAAGATTGTTTTTCTTAATCACAATAGAAAAGAATCCCGGGTCTCTTATTAAATTAAATATTACAAGAAGCAGAAGCGCAAAAATAGGAATTGCAAGCTGCGACTGTGTAAGTTTTTTGAATTGCTTTGAAATTGTTTCTTTACTGAACATTTTGTGCTTTTCCTCCCGCAATAGTTTTCATAATGTTGTCCTGGCTGAGTTCTTCACCGGTAAGCTCACCAACAATTTTTCTGTCGCGCATAACAATCAGTCTTGAACAGACTGTAAGCATTTCCTGGATTTCTGATGAAATGAATGTTACGCCAACGCCCTGTTCTGCAAGCTTAAGCACCTGCTTCTGAATCTCAACCTTTGTTCCTACGTCAATACCGCGTGTAGGTTCATCAAGAATAAGATACTGAGGATTTGTAAGAAGCCATCTGGCAAGAATAACCTTCTGCTGGTTTCCGCCCGAAAGTGATTTTATAGGTGTATCCTGAGAAGCGGTTTTAATGTTCAAAAGCTTGATAAAGTCATCAGCAAACTTTTCTGCTTCTGCCCTGCTGAATGGTTTCCAAAAGCCATTCAAAACCTGAAGTGCAAGAATTATGTTTTCGCGTACTGACAGATCCTGAATGATTCCGTCACCCTTTCTGTCTTCCGGCAGATAACCGATTCGGTTTTTCATTGCATCCTTTGGTTTGTTTATCCTAACTTCCTTTCCGTTTACCTTTACCTTTCCACCAGTAACACGGTCAGCCGCAAAAATTGCACGAACGCTTTCACTTCGGCCGGAACCTAAAAGTCCTGTAAAGCCGTTTACTTCGCCTTTAGCAATCTTAAAGTCAAAAGGTCTTACACCTTCGGCACTGGAAAGTCCAGCTGCTTCGTAAATTGTATCATTTCCACTATCAAAGGCTTTCTTTTCTTCTTTTAATTTTGATATGTCTTCAAGGTCTTTTCCGAGCATTGCAGAAATCAAATCAACCTTTGGCATATCCTTTATTTCGTATTCACCAACTAACTCGCCGTTTCGCAATACGGTGATTCTGTCACAAACTTCGTAAACCTGTTCCAAAAAGTGTGTGATAAAAATAATTCCTACATTTCTTGCTTTCAAATCACGCATAAGCGTAAAAAGCTGTTCAACTTCCCTTTCGTCCAGAGATGATGTAGGTTCATCCAGAATAAGGACTTTACATTCCATGTCTACGGCGCGGGCAATTGCAACCATCTGTTGTACCGCTAACGAACAGGTTCCAAGCTGCTGCTTTGCTTTTGCCGGGATGTTAAGCTTTTGCAAAAGCTCATCGGCTTTTTTCTCCCAAGCCTTCCAATTTATTGTTTTATAGTTTCCCCGTCCTATGAACATGTTTTCTGCAACTGTCAGATTAGGACAAAGTGTAATTTCCTGATAAACTGTACTTATTCCAAGATTCTGTGCATCTTGAGGTGATTTTATTGAAACTTCATTTCCGGCAATCTTTATTTCTCCGGAATCTTTTATATATACGCCTGTAAGGACTTTAACTAGTGTTGATTTACCAGCCCCATTTTCACCCATCAGAGCATGTATTTCTCCGCTGCGCAAGGTAAAATCCACATTATGAAGCGCCCTTACACCGGGGAACTCTTTGCATATTCCGCGCATGGTCAAAACAACATCATTACTCATTTATAACTACCGCCTTTTTTTACTTTGTACAAAAAATATGGCGTAAAATATGCTGATTTAACACACTCTACGCCATATAACCAAACTCAATTCTAATTCTGTGATTATGATTGAGCCGTAATTTTAATTAGTCACCAAGACCGTATTTGTCTACGTCAGCCTGAGTAAGAGTTGTAGCATCGAAACCTTTTTCTTCAGAAATAACTTTCTTTGTAGCGATTGTTCCGCCTGCCTGAATCTTCTTAATCATTTCTTCAATAACGCCAGCCTGGAATGGAGAACACTGTCCATCATAGTTCCAGTTTCCAGCAAGAAGTTCACGGAGAGCCCACTTGTTGCAGTCAAAGCCCATTACGATAACGTCTTTTCCAACACCGTGTGTAATACCAGCTTCGTCAAGAGCTGCTACAGCACCCTTAGCCATACCGTCGTTTTCAGCATAGATTACATTGAATTTTTCACCAGAGTTGATTACAGATTCAACGATTTTCTTAGCTTCTGCTTCGTCCCATGTAGCTGTCTGCTGAACAACTTTCTTCATTGTTCCTTTTTTGAATTCAGCTTCAAGAGCGTTTGTACGACCAATCTGAGCATCAGAACCCATAGCACCCTGGATATGAATTACATTGTATTCAGGAAGCTTCTGAGCTTTAAGCCATGTTACAGCTGTATCGCCTTCGTTAGCCATATCAGAAACTACAGCAGCTTCGTAAAGAGAAGGATCTGCATTGAGCATTCGGTCAAAGAGGAATACTTTAATTCCAGCTTTCTTTGCATTCTTAAGAACTGAATCCCATCCGTCTGTAGCAGCAGCAGAAAGAAGAATGTAGTCAACGCCTTCTGTAATAAACTGAGAAGCAGCATTAAGCTGTTCGTCGTTCTTCAAGCTGTAGAAAGTAGATACTTTGTATCCCTTGTCAGCTGTAAATACTTCCTCAAAGTCCTTTACGTTAGCAGCACGATATCCAGACTCTGAAGGTGGATTATTGATAATACCAATCTTTATCTGATCGGAACCCTTTTTCTTGCTTTTCTTTGCTTTTTTTGGAGCAGCAAACAACGATACCATACACATAAGTGCAACAGCAACTACTACGATTTTTTTCATCTAATTTTTCCTCCTGATAGATGTTTTATTTATGGCTTTATAATAAAACCTAACAGCGAGGATTTGAATGTAATTATTTAGGAATTTGATTTGATTTTTTTAGGAATTTTCCCCTATGCCAACATCCACACAAATATTAAAGTTGACTTTTTTATTAATAAAGTTGATTTTTTTATTACTATCCTCTATCCCCTATCCATTAATCCTTACCTTGCCCCAATATCATACGGTATACCTTCTGCCTTTGGAGCCTTTGAAGATTTAGATGTAAACGCAAGCACCAGCAGAGAAATAATATAGGGCAGCATTTTATAGAACTCGCCGGGAACAAGCTTTACAAGGAAATCCCAGCCCATATATGCATCGGCAATAGCTCGGAAAAATCCAAAAAGCACAGCCGAAGCCGCAATTCGCATAGGTTTCCACTGACCAAAAATCATAACGGCAAGCGCAAGGAAGCCCGCACCGGCAACACCGTAAATAAAATCCCACTGTGAATTGGAAGCAGAAATATAAATAATACCGCCGATTCCACCCAAAAAGCCGGAAATCAAAACACCGGCATAACGCATCTTAAATACATTTATACCAACACTAGCCGCTGCCTGTGGGTGTTCACCGCAAGCCTGCAGGTGCATTCCAAACCTTGTTTTATAAAGGATGATAAAGGCCGATATAAGTAAAACGACAGTTATAACCATATAAATGTTCAGCTCCATTCCAAAGGTGCGCATAATAAAGCACTTTCTGTTTTCAATATAACTCAAAATTGCTGAAACGTTATCCCCACTAGATTTTGCCGAATTATAGGATTTTACAATTACAGTTGCTGCAGCCGTAGCCAGCATATTGATTGCTGTACCAACAAGAGTCTGGTCCGCCTTAAAGTTAATCGCCGCCACCGCCAGCAGAACCGAGCAAAGCATTCCAACAATTGCACTCACAAGCACAGTTACAAAAATAAGCAGCACCGGATTCGTCCCCACCGGCAGCGCATACAAAACAAAGGCACCGCCTAGCGCACCAAAAACCATAATTCCTTCAAGACCAATATTTATAACACCGCTCCGTTCAGAAAACATTCCGCCAAGCGCAACAAGAATCAAAACCGAAGCATATATAAGTGTATACTGAATTAATAACATTATTCTTCCTCCTCCTCATTTCTGTTCACTTCTTTTTCCTTGCGTCTGTAGAGCTTTGTCAGAATTTCCTTGATAAAGAGAACAAAGGCGCAGGCATAAATAATTATTGAAGAAATTAAGTCTGCAATCTGAGGATTAAAATAGCGCATATCAATAAAGCTTCCGCCAAGAGTGATATGCTCAATAAAATAGCCTGCAAAAATTGCACCAATCGGGTTCAGGCCGCCCAAAAAGGCAACCGCAATTCCATTAAAGCCCATGCCCGGCACTGAAGAAGAAGTTTTCCACTGCTGAATATCGGTAAGGTAATACAAAGAAGCCGCAAGCCCCGCAAGTGCACCTGCAATTGCCAGCGTAAGGATTATGTTCAGCTTTTCCTTCATACCGGCGTACTTAGCCGCATGCTTGTTATAGCCCGTTGCCTTAAGCTCGTAACCAAATGTAGTTTTATTCAAAATGATATTGATAACAACCGCAACTATAATCGTAAGCGGAATTGCAATAGTTACATATTCATTGTCATGGAAAAGCTTACTCAGTCCCAGGCTTGGAATTATAGAACCCGGAGAAATCGTCTTAATCTGGTAGCTTTCCGAAAGCGACATATTCATTACCGATTCCCTGTGCATCAGAATGTTTACGATATAAAGTGCAATCCAGTTCATCATAATGCAGGCAATAACTTCGTTCACATTGAAAAAAGCCTTAAAGCATCCGACAATTGCACCCCACAGCGCAGAAGCAAGCGCAGAAATAATAATGCACAGCCACCACGGCATATGCCAGAAGAGCGCACACCACAAGGAAACACCAATCGCCAGACAATACTGCCCGCCAACACCAATGTTAAACAACCCCGCCTTAAACGCAAACAAAACCGAAAGTGCACACAAAATCAGCGGTACAGATTTTACAAGCGTACTTCCAAAATAATACTGCTTCTGGAAGGGCTTTCTAAAATACATAAAGTTTTTGAGGATTGTCCCCATTGCTTTTGTTGCATTAGGCGCACTTATAATCAAAAGGATAATATACCCGATTAAGATTCCAATCAGAGCACACAAAACCGCCGCAATTATTGACTTCATTCCTTCAGATTTTAGTTTTTTGACTATAAATGATTTGAAACTCGATTTATCAATTTTATTCATTTTGAACACCACTATCCTTTTTTTTACAACACTTCCTGTTTTACATCACCTGTTCCGCTTTGCACCCGCCATAAACAGACCAAGCTCCTGCACGTTAGTTTTCTTAGGATTAAGTTCACCAACAATTTCGCCTTCAAACATTACTAAAATCCTGTCGCTAAGCTGCATAACTTCATCAAGCTCATACGAAACAAGAAGAACACCGGCTCCCCTGTCTCTGTCTGCAATAATCTGCTTATGAATATACTCTATAGCACCAACATCAAGACCACGCGTTGGCTGAACCGCAATCAAAAGCTTATGTTCTTTATCCATTTCACGCGCAATAATTGCCTTCTGCTGGTTTCCACCCGACATTGCCCTTACTACAGTCTTACTGCCCTGTCCGCTTCGAACATCAAACTTTTCAATAAGCTCATCGGAATAGGCAGTTACTTCGTTCCGGCGGATAAAGCCATTTTTCTGAAACTCCGGCTGCCAGTATCTCTGCAAAACCATATTTTCATCAAGCTTATAATCAAGTACAAGACCATGCTTATGCCTGTCTTCCGGAATATGACTCATTCCCGCCTTTGATTTTTCACGCACTGATTTTTTTGTTATATCAAGGCCGCAAAGCTTTATTGTAGTTTTTTCTTCATCTGCAAGCTTTTCCAGCCCCGTAAGTCCCTGAATAAACTCCGACTGACCGTTTCCATCAATACCGGCAATACTTACAATTTCCCCGGAATGAACGGCAAGACTCACATTCTTTACTGCAAGATTATGATGAAGCTTGCTTGCTACATTCATATTTTCAATTAAAAGAACAACTTGGCCCGGCTTTGCTTCTGCCTTATCAACAGTAAACTGTACATCGCGGCCAATCATCATCCGGCTGAGCTCTTCTTTTGTAGTTTCGGCAACATTAACCGTACCAATGTACTTACCTTTTCGTATAACCGTACATCTGTCGGCAACCGCCATAATTTCGTTAAGTTTATGAGTGATGAATAGAATTGATTTACCTTCTGCCGCAAGATTTTTCATAATCTGCAAAAGCTCGGTAATTTCCTGCGGAGTAAGAACAGCAGTTGGTTCATCAAAAATAAGAATATCGTTATCTCGGTAAAGCATTTTAAGGATTTCTACCCTCTGCTGCATACCAACGGTGATGTCGGAAATAAGTGCATCAGGGTCAACTGCAAGTCCGTAACGCTCACTCAATTCCAGAATCTTTTTTCGTGCGGCTTTTCTGTCTACAAAACCTTTATTTACAGGTTCAATTCCTAAAATGATATTATCAAGAACTGTAAAAACTTCAACCAGCTTAAAGTGCTGATGAACCATTCCAATATGAAGTGCCGTAGCATCGTTAGGATTTTCAATTTTTACCGGTTTTCCGTCTTTTCTGATTTCGCCCTCTTCCGGCTGATAAAGTCCAAAAAGTACGCTCATCAAGGTTGATTTTCCCGCTCCGTTTTCGCCCAGAAGAGCATGGATTTCGCCCTTCTTCAGCTGCAGGGTTATATCATCGTTTGCAATGATACCGGGAAAACGCTTCGTAATATGAAGCATTTCAATTACATATTCGCTCATATAATAATTATACCATAGATTTAAAAAAATAAGCACCCCGATTTTTCGGAGTGCTTTATAGTAAAAAAGATTAGTAAAGATTAAAACTTTTAGTCATCAACTTTAAGTCATGAACTTTTTTTCATGAACTTTAAGCTGTTAACTTTTTAATCTTTTACTTTTTTAATAATATCTATATTCTCTGGGGGCAACAAATCAAACACCCCCAGTTAGGGACGATATTATTTAATATTTGGATAAACGTTTACGTTGATTTTGTGAGAAGGCATATCACCAGTGTCGTTGCTGATTCTAATGTTCTTTGCGTAAACATCTTTTACCATCTGCTTGTACTGGTCAACTGTGAAGTTCTTCATAGACCATGTAGCTGTTGGAAGAGCAACAAAGTTTGCATCCAAATCTGTGTCAGAAACAAGGCCCAGGTTGCTGATTCTTCCGGCATAAACGCTGTCAAATGATTTGTCCTGAATTGCCTTGAGAGTTGCCTTTACAGTTGCGCTCAAACCTTTCATTGCAGATGTTACACACATTCCTGCACCGTAGTTGTTGATAAGTGCAGCCTGGTCAACGTCAACACCAATAACCTTACCATTTGTTTTAGCAGCAGCTTCGCAGGCAGAAGTCCAGATACCACCACCACAGGCAAATACAACTTCAACCTTTCTCTGCTGATACCATCCGTCCATAGCAGCAGTAATAGCCTGATCGCCAAAGAACTGTCCGCCGTAAACGTATTCTACAGTAACTTTATCAGCAATTTCCATTTCTTCAGCAGCCTTGTTACAGCCCTGTACAAAACCAAAGCCGTAGCGGATTACAGCTGGAACAGCCATACCACCAAGGAATCCAAGGTGTGTAAAGCCTTCTTTTACAGCTGCATAGCCGGCAAAGAAGCCAGGAATCTCTTCTGCATAAACTGCACAGAATGCATTCTTAGGAAGTCTCCAGTTTGCTTTTCCCATTGCTTCAGCAGAAGAAATAAGGTCAAACTCACTTACATCAAGACCGATGAAATGAACATCATCATTATCATCAACTGTTTTTACAATTGCTTCTGCAAATGCAAAACCAGGAAGAACAACTACATTGTAGCCGTCCTGAATAGCTGCATTGATAGAAGAAACACGAGCTTCAGTTGAGTCTCCAGATGGCTTGTAATACTTGAAGTCAAGCTTAGCTGCTTCTGCATATTCCTTACAAGCCTGATATGTTGTCTGATTGAATGACTGGTCGGTAATGTCACCATAATCGGTTACCATTGCGATTTTCATTGCAGGTTCTGCTGCTTTTCCTGCTTTTCCAGCAGAAGCATTAGCTGGAGCATTAGCTGGAGCATTCTTTTTGCTGCATGAAACAAAAGAAAAAGCTGCCAGAGCGATTGTACACATAACAATTGCTATTTTTTTCATTTTAGGTTACATCCTCCAAAAAAATATTTACTTCATTATACCGCAATCTACTGTAAAATGCCACCAAAAAGAAGATTATTTTTTTTGCAGATAAGCTCGTATTCCTTCTGGTCTTTTTTATCGGAAAAACCTGTTACATAAAGTGTGTCGGTAATATCTTTTTCAGGAGTGATTTCGCCACGGATACTCAAGGCTCTGTTCACTACTCCTTCGCGGGAATCAACAATCAGAATATCAGGGGTAGCGGCTTTTTTAAGCTGTTCAGAAATATTCAAAAAGTGGGTACAGCCAAGAATGATTACATCACAGCCTTTATTACGGAAAAAGTCTACGGAAGGCTTGCACGCTGCTTCTATTTCTGCTTCACTTGAAATAAACGATTTATGTTCTATAAATGATATAAGCTCCGGGTCTCCGCGTGTTACCATTGTACAGTCAGCCGCAAAATGATTTTTCAAATCCTGATTATAAGGATGATTTACAGTGGAATTAGTTGCCATTAAACCAATGCAGTGATTTTTTGAACGTTCAGCTGCCACTTTAATTGCAGGAACAGTTCCCACAAAAAGCTGATCCGGATAAACCGAGCGCACAACATCAAGTGCATTTACGCTCATTGTATTACATGCAAGTATTATTACCTTTGGATTAAAGCTGCTGATGATTTTTGCAGTACAGTCAAGAACGCAGTTTACAATTTCTTCGTGTGATTTTTCACCATAAGGAAAATTAGCCGTATCTCCAATGTAAACGCATTTTGCAGTAGGACATTTTTCCTTAAGATGAAGAAGATAAGGAATGCCACCGGTTCCTGAATCAACAAATGCAAAATCTACCATACTATAATCTCACATAAACAGATTGCCGGAACAAGTCCGACAATGACATTTTCTATCCGAAAAGTGCGTTAAAAGCATCCTTTGCAGCTTTTGCCTTATCTTCACTGCCTGAACCGCCTGCCGAAAGTGAAGTATTTACACTGAAAAAATCGCAGAAATTGGCTTTTTCTTTTTCAGAAATGCTGCTGTCTACATTTTCCTTACAGTCGTAATGGCTGCCTGGAGAATAAAACCTGCAGGCTTTACAGCAGCGCAAATCTGCCCTGCAGAGCGGACATTCCGTGCTGCGGTGAACTTCTGTTACATCTATTTCTTTTTTACACTTCCAGCAAATCATTTTATCCTCCCAAACACTCTTTTATTTTGCATCATCCGTTACAGGCACATCATCAGTTTTTTCAGATTCCGGCTTTTCATCATCCTTTTTCTTTTCTTCGTCTTCATCTATACCAAGAAGCTTCTGAGCCCTGTTTTTGTTACCGCTGCTTTTCTTTTCCTCTGCAATTTTCTGAACATAGGATTCTGCATCCTTATAGCGGCCATTTTTGTACATATCAAGACCAAGACTTACCGTTGTTGTATCCTTTGAATCAAGATACTTACAGCAAAGCTCGTGATATTCAGGCTTATAGTATTTTGCAAGCTCTTTTCCAATGGTATATCTTAAGCTCTTGCGTTTATCATCATTTACTACACTGTCTGCAAGCTCAAGAATCTCTTCTCCGCCGGCATTTCCCTCTTTTAAGAGAACTTCAACAATTTTACCCTTTGTTGCATCGGCAACCTTTTTTTCCTTAAGCTGGCTTACAAGAAAATCGTTTCCTTCTGCAGTATTAAGCTTACCGACTGCTTCAATTGAGTTATCCTTTATGATTTTTTCCGAATCGTTTTTTACACGGTAAATAAGATAAGGCACTGCATCCTTCATTTCCATTTCTTTTGCAGAATTGATTGATTCCTGCCTTACCTTCCAGTGCTCATCACGTATTCCCTGAAGAATTACAGCCTTTGCTTCAATAACTTCAGGGAAGTTTGCAAGTCCTTTTATTACATACTGGCGGAGATTCGGGTCATTATTTTCAAAGTTTTTAACAAGCACCGGTACAGATTTAGGTGTTTTCATTAAACCGAGAGCTTCTGCCGCATACATTCGTACAAAAGCATTTTCATCTTCATCTTCAAGAACATCTACAAGCTTCTGCCAGGTTTCTACTGCGTGCATTTTACCGCAGGTGCGCATAAGAGTCTGTTTCTGTGCGTCGCTTAAATCCGGGCGGTCAAGATATTCTACAAGGAACATAGCTTCCGAAGGGCCACCAATATCACCCAAAGTTGCAATAGCATTTGTAAAATAATTTTCATTTTCGCTTTCTATAAGTGCAATTACCGCAGGAACCGCAGCTGTAGTTTTTACCGCAGATATATACTGGAAGGCAGCTTTTACAATTTCGTTTCTTTCATCATAAGGGTCGTTTAAAAGCTCAACTGTATAATCTTCAAGACATGGGTCTTCTATCTTTGTAAAATATTTTAAAACCTTTTCCTTTATGTTTGAACTTCTTGTTACCTGGAACAAATCATAAATCTCTTCTGTAAAACGAGGGTCATCATTTTTAATAAGGTCATCAAGCAGCGAACCAATTTCAGAAGGGATTCCGTACTTTATTGTATTCCTGTAATTCTCTTCATCTTTGTCGGTTTCATCTTTTCTGGCGGCTTCTTCTGCCTTTTCTTTATCTATAGGGCGTGGACGTTTTGGAGCCGGAATTTCTGCAAGACCACCTTTAGAAGCCTTTACCTCACTGTCTGATTCAGTACTTTTTCCATTATCAGAAGCATTCTGTGCATAAACTGGAGACAAAAATATCGTAAAAACAAAAAAAACTGCCGGTATAAAATAAAGTTTCTTCATCATCATCTCCTAAACATTTCCGCTGGAAAAGCGTTTCAAGAACTCGGCTCTGTACTGTTCAAAGCGGTCTTCGTTTATTGCCTGCCTTATTTCCTTTACCATATTATGCAAAAAATAAAGATTATGATAGCTGGCAAGGATTGAACTTAAGATTTCCTGCTCCTTAAACAGATGCCTTAGATAACTTCGGGTGTATGTACGGCAAACTTTACAGTTACATTCTTTATCAACCGGTTCAAAGCTGTGTGTCCAGCGTTCCTGTTTTATGGAAAGCATTCCGTTATGTGTAAAATAAGAACCGTTTCGTGCATTTCTTGTCGGTAAAACACAGTCAAACATATCAATTCCAGCCTGAACTGCATCAAGAATATACTCCGGTGTACCAATTCCCATAACATATTTTGGCTTTTCTTCCGGCAGATACTGGCAGGTATAATTCATAAACTGAGTGAAAACCTCGTGAGGCTCGCCAACACTCAAGCCACCAATTGCAATTCCTGGCATTTCAAGCGAAGAAACAAACTCTGCACTCTGTTTTCGTAAATCTTCAGAAAAATGGCCCTGCACAATAGGAAAAAGATAACCTTTATACCCTTTTTCACGCTGGATTTCCCATTCTTTTTTTGCACGTACAAGCCAGTCTGAAGTTATACGGAGTGCTCTTTCTGCTTCTTTCCGCGGTTCGTCGTAGCCGGTACATACATCAAGCTGCATCTGAATATCGGAATTAAACTTTGTCTGAGTCTGGACAATATTTTCCGGTGTAAAAAAGTGATAGCTTCCATCGATATTGCTCTGGAACTTTACGCCATCATCTGTAATTTTTCGCAGCTTTGAAAGTGAAAAAACCTGAAATCCGCCGGAATCTGTAAGAAAGTTTCTGTTCCATTTAGAAAAACCATGCAGACCGCCGGCTTCTTCTACTAAATCGGCACCCGGCCGCAAATAAAGGTGATATGTATTTGCAAGGATGATTTCAAAATCAATTTCTTCAAGAAAATCCTTTGGCATTGCCTTTACGGTTGCGTTTGTACCAACAGGCATAAAAACAGGAGTCTGAACATCGCCATGAGGAAGATGAAGAACGCCGGTACGGGCTTTGCCGTCTGAAGATTTGTGATGTATATCGAATATTTTTTCTATCATAATAACTCCTTCTTTTCCCCTAAGTTCTGCTGAATTTTAACAAAAAGCCGGCAATTATGGTGAACACTATATCGGGGAGCCAGGCGCCCATAAAAGGGGTCATGACATTTGTTTTGGCAAGAACCATTGTTACCATCTGGAAAACATAGAACAGAACTACGGCAACAATTGAAAGCGACAGGCTTATGAGAAGAACGTTCTTACGTGTTTTTCCAGTTACACCAACTGCAAGGAATGCCGCAATAAACAGGATGAAAGGGAACGAAAACTTTTTATAGTAAACAGAAAGCTGTTCGTAAAATGGTAAACCCGCTTTCATAAGGTGTTCAATGTAGATTTTAGCTTCCTTTGAGTTAACGCTTTCAACATTGACTGTTTTTTTACGGAAGATTTCGTAGGATTCCGTAAGACGGTCGGTATACTCTTTTGATAAAGGTATTGATTTCAGAGAATCCCCGTCAACCACATACTGAACTGCATTCTGAAGCTTCCACACCTGTTCATCGTTATTCCACAAAGCAGTAGTTGCAAAAATAATTGATTGAAGCTTCTTTTCATCATTACGGAACAGAAAATAAACATTTTCAAGCCGCTGAGAAGTATCACGATATTTTTTTGCTTTATAAATAAGCCTTGAATTATCGGAAATTACAACTATGTTATCGTTGTTGGCATTTTCTTCTTCACCAAGCAGTTCTTTCTGGAGCACTTCCTTTTTTTCCAGGGTATTAACAACAAGCTTATCTTCCAGAAAGAACATTCCTACGGAACAGGCTGCAGAAAAAACAAGAATAGGAATTATAAACTTAAACAGTGATGTTCCTGAGGCAAAAAGTGCTACCATTTCATTTTTGGCATATAAATCACTAAGAACATAAGTTACCGAAAAAAGAAAAGCAATCGGGGCCGCATACCAGATTGTTTTTGGAATATAAAGCTCCATTACAGTAAGTACATCTTTTGCAGCAGCATTCTGTTCAAGGTATTTTGAAATGTTCATAAACAAATCAACAAGATTCAAAATCAGGGCAATAAAGAAAAGCGCGCCAAAAAAAACGGGAAGAATCTTTTTCATTATGTATTCTACAAACTTCATCTTTCTACCCTATTTTCCTATAAGTACAAGTGAGAATATGCCGCCCATAACTCCTAAAAGTATATTCGGAACCCAAATGCACAAAAATGAATCAAGATGAACTCGGGTAACAAGCAGCTGGCCCGAAATCTGCATTGCCCAGTATAAAACGCATATAATTATACCCACAAACAATCCCATTGTAAGTCCGTTGTGTTTCCCAAACAAAAAAGCAATTGAAAAAGCAAGAAATGCAAAAAAGATTGAGCCAAATGGTATTGCAAACTTTTTGTAGTATTCCATCTTCCAGGTATTGAGCCTTATTTTATCTATATCCGGCTTAATTTCCATAGAATGGATTTCTTTCCGCAAATCTACAAAAGTCATTTCACGCGGATTCTTGCCCGATTTTCCCGTGAACGTTGAATCAAAAATATTAAGGATTGTACGGCCGGACTTCATCACATCATAATTTTTTCTTACATGATTTTTAAAAGTCGTAACAACCGTATCGCTCATATCAAGCTGGAGAAGAACACCTTCATTTCTTGCGCCCGTAAGCTTTGAAGCACCCGCAACAATAATTGATTCTTCATCCTTTTTGCTTTCGTTAAAAAAGATGATGTCGGAAACATTTTCACCGTCTACGCTGCCAATTACAACAGTGTTATCACCAATCTGCTTTACGCTGTCCGGTTCAAGTACAACGGTCGGATTTGATTTCATTATCTTTCTATATAATTGATTATATTTAATTGTTCCGAGCGGAAGAAGATAGTCGTTTACAAAAAATGAAACAAGTGATATTGCAAGGCCCAGAATCATAACAGGTACTAAAATTGAACGGAAGCTGAAGCCCGATGCCCTGAAAATTAAGATTTCGTTATCGCTCGCCATTCGTCCAAGACACATCAAAAAACCGACAAGGGTTGCAAACGGTGCTGACTGCGCTATGATTGCGGGTAAGCTGTAAATCATAATCTTTACTACATCATTAAAGGGAGCACGCTTTGAAAGCATATCCTCGCCGATTAGCAGAATCTGGTTTGCAAAAAAAACTACAAACAAAAAGGCAAAGCAAATCATAAAATAATAGAAAAGCTCTCTGTAGAGATATTTTATAAGTATGTTTCGCCCCAATCGTTTTCCCGGCATTAGTTTTTCACTCCTGTTGAACCAAAACCGCCTGTTCCGCGTTCTGTTTCTGAAAGTGAAGTTGCCGGTATAAATACAGCTTGAGTTACCGGTGCTATGATAATTTGAGCAATACGGTCATTGTTATGAATAGTAAAATCTTCGTTTCCAAGATTGATGAGTATTACGCGGAGTTCACCACGGTAATCACTGTCGATTGTTCCGGGAGTATTAAGAACGGTTACGCCATTTTTGGCGGCGAGTCCTGAACGGGGACGAACTTGTATTTCATAACCTTCCGGGATTTCAAAAAAAAGACCGGTTGGAATCATTGCGGATTTTCCAACGGGAATTACAATATCGGATTCTATATGAGCACAGACATCGGCACCGGCAGCGCCTGCTGTTTTATATTCGGGAATTACTGCACCTTCTGATGCAACGCACTTTACGTTTACTTTTGCCATAACACAATGATTATAGCAAAAAAAAACGCAGTCTACAACAGACTGCATTTATATGAATAGAAATCACTTTATTAAAGTGATTTCCATTTTATACACTATTTGAAAGTTTTATCCTTCCAGTGCGTCTATGTAACTCAAGTTCAGGCGGCCTTGTTTGTCTACTTCGAGGAGCTTAACTGGGATTACCTGGCCTTCTGTAAGAACGTCTGTTACTTTGTTTACACGCTGTTTTGAGAGCTTGGAAATGTGGCAGAGGCCTTCTTTTCCAGGGAGAATCTCAATGAATGCTCCGAACTCCATAATGCGTTTTACAGTTCCCTGATAGATTGTTCCAACTTCAGGATCTTCTGTAATACCTTTTACAGCTTTCTTGGCAGCTTCAGCGTTAACTCCGTTCTTTGAGTAGATTGTTACAGTTCCATCATCTTCTGTATTAATTGTTACATCATACTGAGCGCAGAGAGCTTTTACGTTCTTTCCGCCTGGTCCGATGAGGGCACCAATCTTATCTACAGGAATCTTCATTGTAAGAATCTGAGGTGCTCGTGGGCTCAACTGGGCTGGCTTATCAATACATTCCTTCATTTTTCCAAGGATGAAAAGACGGCCTGCACGAGCCTGTTCCATAGCCTTCTTCATGATTTCGGTTGTTACACCGGCAATCTTAATATCCATCTGGAAGCCTGTAATACCGTCTTCAGTACCGGCTACCTTAAAGTCCATATCACCAAGGTGGTCTTCTTCACCAAGAATATCAGAAAGAATTGCATAACGTCCGTAAGGATTGTCTCCTTCAGGTTCTGTGATAAGTCCCATAGCAATACCAGCTACCATCTTCTTCATTGGAACACCGGCAGCGAGCATACAGAGTGTACCACCACAGGTAGAAGCCTGAGATGAAGAACCGTTAGATTCCATGATTTCAGAAACTACGCGGATTGTGTATGGGAACTCTTCGCGGCTTGGAACCATTGCAGCAAGTGAGCGGCGTGCGAGGTTTCCGTGACCAATTTCGCGGCGGCCTGTTGTAAGCTTACCTGTTTCACCAACTGAGTATGGCGGGAAGTTATAGTGAAGGATGAAGTGCTCTGAGCGGTCTCCATCAATATCGTCATAAGACTGTTCGTCCATTGCTGTACCGAGTGTACAAACTGCAAGAGACTGTGTTTCACCACGAGTAAAGAGTGCGCTTCCGTGTGGAGTTGGCAATACGTTTACTTCGCAAGTAATAGGACGGATTTCATCAGTCTTACGACCGTCAATACGAAGTCCTTCATCAAGAATTGACTTACGGAGAAGCTTGTACTGAATATCATCCATCAAATTACAGAAAAGCTTAGCCTGAATCGGATCAGCCAGCTGTTCAGCATATTTTGCAGCCAGATCCTTCTGAACCTGAGCAATAGCCTTACCGCGGTTGATTTTGCTGTCTTTGAAGCAGGCTTCTTTAAGAAGTGGTGTTGCTTCAGCTTCAATAGCTTCTGCATTTTCGAGAGTTACATCAAGAGGATTCAAAGGAAGCTTTTCCTTACCAGCCTTCTTTACGAGTTCTTCCTGCAAAAGACACATATCGGTAATAAAGCCCTGAGCCTTTTCAAGAGCGCCGAGCATTACTTCTTCAGAAACTTCGTTGGCACCACCTTCTACCATTGTAAAACCGTCTTTAGTTCCAGCTACAACAATTTCAAGTTCGCCCTTTTCAATCTGTTCAAAAGTTGGGTTGATAATGTATTCACCGTTCATGTATCCAATACGGCAGGCAGCTACCGGACCGTGGAATGGAATATCAGAAATACATGTTGCAGCAGAAGCAGCAATAACGGCAAGAATATCCTGAGTGTGAACACCGTCGCAAGAAACACAAGTTGGAACAATCTGAAGTTCGTGACCAAATGACGGTTCAAAAAGTGGGCGCATAGGGCGGTCAATAAGACGGCTAACTAAGATTTCCTTATCCTTTGGACGACCTTCGCGTTTTACAAAGCCACCAGGGATTTTTCCGGCAGCATAGAATTTTTCGTTGTACTCAACAGTTACAGGAACAAAATCCTGACCTTCTGTTACGCTAGACGAAGCACAAATAGTTGCAATAATAGCGGCTCCGCCCCACTGAGCGTAAACACATCCATTAGCCTGTTTACCGATTTTTCCTGTTTCGAGGATGAGATCGGCATCTCCAAGTTTGTAGGTTACTCTTTCTACAGACATAATTTTTCTCCTACACACGTCACTACATCCGACGCGTGTTTTTATCTATTTATTAGTAAAACTAATATGCAAAAGTATAATATCTAATTTTAGACCATAAATTGAGAATAATCAATGTTATTATAAGCCAATAATCGAAGAACCGTTAAAAACAAAGCGCTTTAGCGGTTTGTTTAGGTTCATCGAAAAAATGGCTCAGAGGCAAGCTATGCTTGCCGACTCAATAGAAAAAAAAATCCCGCACAGTACAATGACCAGGCGGGATTTTACACCTCAGTGTTTGAGTAGAAAAAAGGAAACTATTCCAGATTCTCCCATTTATTTTCAGCATCCATACAATACGTTGGATCTGCAGCATCAGTACAAATTACAATGTGTTTCTTATTTCTGGTAGCTCCTTCCCAGCCACCACAACGCCATTTGCCTTCAGGAGTGAAGAAAGAACCAATTGCTAAAGATTTTCCAAATGCATTTTTTACATCATCAAGCTTAAACTTAAACTGAAATGATTCGCCTTTTTCTATAGATACATTCTCTGTCTTTGCTACATATTTACCTGTATTAGGATTTTTAAGATATGGAGATGCAGTAAGTTTTCCAGAAGTATTATTTACAACTTCGTAAATAAAATCATAATCATTTTCATTCAGTGCCAGAAGGCCAATATTTATAAAGTCCCAGATATTTTCAGCATCCATACAGTATTTTGGATCGGCAGCATCTGTAACCTTTACAATATGCTTTTCACCTTCTTTATTTAAATTATTCATCCAGCCGCTGCAACGCCATCTCCATTCAGGTTCAAACTCACAGCCAATCCAACTTGATGAACCATATAATTTCTTAAGAGCAGCAAGATTATACTTAAACTGGTATGATTCACCCCTTTCGATATCTACATCAGCAGCTTTAGCAACTACTTTTTTCTCTTTTTGTATATAGGTAGCAACTGTCAAAGTTCCGCTTGTATTATTTACAACCTCGTAAATAAAATCATAGTCTTCTTCAACAGCAGTTAAGATAGACTTGTCTACTTTAGCTTTTGATGCTGCAAACACCCCCATACTTACAGCCACAAATAACAGACTAACCATAAATAGCTTTTTCATATAAAAAATCTCCTTAATCTTTTCTTAAAAAGATATTAAAAATACAAAAAAAATTAAATAGATTTATTTAATCAAATTCTGATGAATTTCCTCATGAATTAAAAAAATCCCGCAGAATATTGCTTCCTGCGGGATATAATTAAGATTACTGAGGGTAAGAATTTAATATGAGAGTGTCGTAGCCAAGCCCACTGTCTGCTTTTTTATATACTGAGAATTCTTTGGCATTCAGTTTCTGCTGAACCTTTTCTTTACAGGATGTATAAAACTTATTATCAGCACTTCCATCTGTATCTTTATAATAAATACTATAGTTAATATATTTTTTATACTCTTCTTCAGTAGTTTCTTTTAATATATACTTGTGATAGATATATCTATTATCTGCATTTTTTTCACAATCATGCTCCTGAGCCCAGGCCATATCAGCAGTACTTACAAAGTCAGTCTCATCACTTACAGTAAAGGCTCCATCATCAACTCCAGATGAGGGATTTGCACAAGAAGCCAGCAGAATTA
>JAEEGH010012232.1_pt1 | contig 19316 bp, 19 predicted proteins | sample 9134181 | NCBI WGS metagenome assembly JAEEGH01 (sample SAMN16246544, study PRJNA631951) | gut metagenome | biome: gut microbiome; feature: rumen; material: DP-attached | host: Bos | place: Iran: Karaj | collected 2018-10 | reverse complement strand
CCAGGGCCTGGTTGTAGGCGTAGATCAGGCTGTTGACAGCGGCCTTGGCTGCGTCGTAGGGGGCGCAGGTCGGGCTGATCATCCAGGCGCCGCCGGAGGAAGTGGCAGCCACCCAGAACTCGGTCTTATGGGCATAAGCCTTGATCATACGGGGCACGAAGATGACGAGGCCGTTGACCACATGGTTCAGGTCCACGCCCATGACCCAGTCATAGTCGTCGAAGGTGGAGGCTTCCACGGGGCCGAAGGAGTTGACGCCCGCGGTCTGGATGAGCAGATGAGGAGGACCGCCGAAGACTTCTTCGATCTTGTCGGCGCAGGCGGTGTAATCCTTACGGTCCGTCAGATCGACCTTGATGGCCAGGATGTCCTTCTCGGGGATGCCGAAGGCGATCAGTTCCTTCTTGGCGTTCTCCAGAGCATCCTCGCGCACGTCACCGATGGCGACCTTCATGCCCTCCCGGCCGAAGACCTTGGCCTGGCCGAGACCGGCGCCGCTGGCGCCGCCGGAAATGAATACGATCTTGCCTTTGAAATCTTTCATTCTGTGACACTCCTTTGCGGTAAATTCTTGATTCGATTGTCTCTATTCTACACCGAAAAAACGAAAATGCAATGGGGTTTTTGTGCGATTTTCGCTAAAGAGAAGAAATATGGGCCGCCGGAGTCCGGCGGCCCATAAGGGGGATGTCTTATTTGCGGGTGGGATCGATCCAGTCCAGGTCGTGGCGGGCATGGCCGAAGGCTTCGGCGCCATCCGGCACCTCCCAGCCCTTGGGCAGGGACCGCTTGCCGCTTCCGTCGTCCTCGCCGGCGTCCTTGAACAGGCCTTCCATCTGCTTTCTCCGCTCCTCGTCGCGCTTGCGGGTCCATTCCGCCCGCTCGGCGCCGGTGAGGGTGTAGCTCTCGATGACCTCGTTGTTGCCGCGAAGCTGCTGCGCCCAGGTCTCGGGATGATGGTCGGGCAGGACGATGATGCGCTCGTTCTCGATGCCCTCCTTCAGGATCTCGCCCAGCTCCACCGGGTCGATGCCCTGGGCATGGATGCTGCGCAGGTGGGCCATGGTGCCCTCGGACACATGGTAGCCGGTGTTCTTCAGGTTGGCGGGGCGGAACTTCTCCGCATTGCCGATGTTGGAGTTGATGTTGGCCGGGCACAGGACGGTGGCGCCGGCGCCGTAGGGCTTCAGGGCTTCGGCGTAGGAATACATGAGGTTGTTGACGCCGGCCTTGGAGGCGCAGTAGGGGGCGCAGGTGGAGCCGGCCCCGAAAGCGCCGCCGGAAGAGGTGGTGGCCACCCAGAACTCGGTCTTGTGGGCATAGGCTTTGATCATACGGGGCACGAAGATCAGCAGGCCGTTGACCACGGCAAAGAGGTCCACGCCCATGACCCAGTCAAAATCGTCGAAGGTGGAGGCTTCCACGGGACCGAAGGAGTTGACGCCTGCGGTCTGGATGAACAGATGGGGAGGACCGCCGAAGACTTCCTCGATCTTGTCGGCGCAGGCGGTGTAGCTCGCCCGGTCGGTCAGGTCCACCTTGATGGGCAGGATGTCCTTTTCGGGGATGCCGAAGGCGATCAGTTCCTTCCTGGCGTTCTCCAGGGCGTCCTCCCGCACGTCGCCGATGGCGACCTTCATGCCCTCCCGGCCGAAGACCTTGGCCTGGCCCAGGCCCGCGCCGGAAGCGCCGCCGGATACGAATACGATCTTTCCCTTGAAATCTCTCATGAATCACACGCTCCTTTGTTCAGTTTATGGTTATTCATAGCATACTTCTTTTTTCGCCGGAATACAAGCAGGGCCGCGATTTTAGAGCGTATCGTCCCCTTCGATCCAGTCCGACACCGGGGTGTCGGTGAACTCCGTCTCGGAAATGCGGGCGATCACGTTCTTGATCCCCGCGTTGATGATGGTCCTCCGGCAGAGGGTGCAGGGCGTGGTGCCGGAGAGCAGCTCCCCGCTCTGCGCGTCCCGCCCCACCAGGAAGAGGGTGCTGCCCAGCATCTCCTTCCGGGCGGCGGAAATGATGGCGTTCTCCTCCGCGTGGACGGCCCGGCAGAGCTCGTAACGCTGGCCGGAGGGGATCTGCAGCTCCTGCCGGGTGCAGCGGCCCAGCTCGTCGCAGTTTTTTCTGCCTCTGGGCGCGCCGTTGTAGCCCGTGGCGATGATCTCGTCGCTGGCCACGATGATGGCTCCGTACTGCCGCCGCAGGCAGGTGGAGCGGCTGCGGACCGCGTCCGCAATATCCAGGTAGTAATTTGCCTTATCCTTGCGCATGGGTCTGCTCCTCTCTATCTCCGGTTCTTTACTCCCACTCCGACCAGGTCTCCGGCGCATAGCCCACCGTGGCCTTTTTGCCGTTGCGGACCACGGGGGTCCGGATCAGGCGCTGGTTTTCCAGCAGCTTCTCCTCCTTGTCCGAGGCATAGGCCAGGTACTTCACTTCCTCCGCGCCGGGGGCCTTCTCATCCAGCAGCCGCTCCAGGCCCACGGCGCTGAGCACGCTGCGGAATTCCCCGGCGCTCATGCCGTATTTCTGGAGGTCGATATACTGGTATTTGATGCGCCGTTCCTTGAACCAGCGCTCGGCCTTCTTCGTGTCGAAGCACTTGCTTTTTCCGAATATCTGAATGTTCATTCTCAGTTCTCCATGATGATGGGCAGGATCATGGGGCTGCGCTTGATCTTCTTCTGCAAATAAGAGGAGAGGGACGCCTTCACCGTGGATTTGATGGCGGTCCAGTTGCGGATGTCGTTCTCCTGGCAGGCGTCCAGGGTGTCGATGACCTGCATCCGCATATCGTCGATCAGGTCCTCCGACTCCCGCACATACACGAAGCCCCGGGTGATGATGTCCGGGCCGGAGATGAGGCTGTTGTCCTCCCGGCTCAGGGTCATGGCCACCACCAGCATGCCGTCCTCCGCCAGGTGCTTCCGGTCCCGCAGGACCACGCTGCCCACGTCTCCGATGCCGGTGCCGTCCACCAGCACGCGCCCGGCCTGGACGGTGCCGCTGATGTGGATACTCTTCTTCCCCAGCTCCATCACCTTGCCGATGTCCCCGATGAGGATATGGCTGGGCTCGACGCCCACCTCGGCGGCGATCTTGGCATGGCTGCGCAGATGCCGCTGCTCTCCGTGGATGGGGATGAAGAACCTGGGCTGCGTCAGGGCCAGCACCATCTTCAGCTCCTCCTGGCAGGCATGGCCGGAGACATGGAGCCCCCCCATCACATCCCGGTAGAGCACGTCCGCACCGCGGCGGTAGAGCTCGTTGATGATGCGGCTGACGGTCTTTTCGTTCCCCGGCACCGTGGAGGAGGAGAGGATCACCCGGTCATCCGGGCCGATCTCCACCTGCTTGTGGCCGCCGAAGGCCATGCGGTACAGGGCGGACATGCTCTCGCCCTGGCTGCCGGTGGTGATGATGAGCTGCTGCTCCCGGGGGAAATTTTTGATCTTATTGATGTCCACCAGGGCATCCTGCGGGATGGTCATATATCCCAGCTCCGCCGAGGCCGCCACCATATTCTCCATGCTGCGGCCGGTTATGGCCACCTTGCGGCCGTTTTTCGCCGCCAGGGTGATGATCTGCTGGACCCGGTAGACATTGGAGGCGAAGGTGGTGATGATGATGCGCCGGGGGCAGTTGTCGAACAGCCCGTCCAGAGCGTCCCCCACGGTGCGCTCCGAGGGCGAGAAGCCCTTGCGCTCGGCATTGGTGGAGTCGCTGAGGAGGGCCAGCACCCCCTCCTTCCCCAGCTCGCCCAGCCGGGTCAGGTCCATCATGGAACAGTTTATGGGCGTGGTGTCGATCTTATAGTCGCCGGTGTGGATCACCATGCCCACCGGCGTCTTGATGGCCAGGGCCACGCTGCAGGCGATGCTGTGGTTCACATGGATGGCCTCCACCTCGAAGCAGCCGATGCTGAACCGGTCCCTGGCGCGGAACTCCCGCAGGTCCGCGATGTCCAGCAGCCGGTGCTCCTCCAGCTTGTACCGGACCAGTGCAAGCGTGAGAGGCGTGCCGTAGATGGGGGCGGAGATGTCCTTCAGCACATAGGGGATGGCCCCGATGTGGTCCTCGTGGCCGTGGGTCAGGACGATGCCCCGGATCTTTTCCGCGTTCTTGACCAGATAGGTCACGTCGGGGATCACCACGTCCACCCCGTACATCTCGCCGTCGGGGAAGCCCAGGCCGCAGTCCACCACAAGGATGTCGTTGCCGTATTCGTATACGGTAAGATTCTTGCCGACCTCGTTCAGGCCGCCAAGAGGAATGATCTTCAATTTTTCAGTTGCCATAATACCTCCTGTTTCAGAAAATGGTCACACGGAATATGGAACAGCTCCCTGTCCCGAAGAAAAGCGGATAAGTATCTTGTACCGGCAGGACAGCCCGCCATGCCGGTGAAGTTCAAAATAAGGTTGCCCGCTCCCGGGGGATTCTAAACAAGCAATCGTGGGCGCGGCGGCCCACAGAGCGGGCGCTCAGATCTCCCGGCGCCCCTCCAGGGCGCGGAAAAGGGTCGCGTCGTCGGCAAATTCCAGATTGGCGCCCACGGGGATGCCGTAGGCGATCCTGGTCACCCGGACCCCCAGGGGCTTGACCAGGCGGCTCAGGTACATGGCCGTGGCCTCCCCCTCCGCATCGGGGTTGGTGGCCATGATGACCTCCTCCACGCTGCCGTCCAGCCTGGCCAGCAGCTCCTTGATGGTCAGATCGTCGGGCCCCACATGCCGCAGGGGGGAGATCACCCCATGGAGCACATGGTAGACCCCGTCGTATTCCCGGCTCCGCTCCAGGGCGATCACATCCCTGGGGTCGGACACCACGCAGATCTTCGACTTGTCCCGCTTCATGGAGGAGCAGATGCCGCAGGTCTCCTCGTCCGTCAGGTTCTGGCAGACTGCGCAGCGGTGCAGACTGTGCTTGGCGTCCACGATGGCGGCGGCAAAGTCCTCGGCCTCGGCGTCGCTGAGGCTGAGGAACCAGAAGGCCATGCGCTGGGCCGACTTGGCCCCGATGCCCGGCAGGCGGCGCAGGCAGTCCGTCAATCTTTCAAAGGAAGCGGGATAAAGGCTCATATCGTTTCAGGCGGCAGGCCGCCCTCTCCTTACTGTTTTTCGCCCCGCAGCTGGGCGATGCGCGCTTTCCGGTCCTCGGCTTTGAAAACGTCGCTTCCGGCAACCAGCACCTGGGCCCCGGCGGCGGCGGCCAGGGAAGCCGTCAGGGGGTTGATGCCCCCGTCCACCTCCAGCAGACATTCCAGCCCGAATTCATCCAGGGTCTGGCGCAGGAAGCCCAGCTTGGGCAGCATATCCGCCATGAACTTCTGCCCGCCGAAGCCCGGCTCCACCGTCATGACCAGGATCAGGTCCGTATCCTCGATGAAGGGCAGCGCCCCATCCCAGGCCGTGCCCGGCTTCAGGGCCAGGCCCGCCTTCTTCCCCAGGCTGCGCACCTTCCGCAGGGCTTCGCGGATATTCTCCTCCGTATCCGCCTCGGCATGGACGCAGACAAGGTCGGCTCCCGCGGCGCAGAAGCGCTCCACATAACGCAGGGGCTCCCGGATCATCAGATGCACATCCAGGAACATATCCGTGTATTTCCGCACGGATTCCAGCACCGGGATGCCGATGGAGAGATTGGGGACGAAAAGCCCGTCCATCACGTCGAAATGGAGCCAGTCGGCTTTTCCTTCCCGGATGCTGTCGATCTCCTGCCCCAGGCGGGCAAAATCCGCGGAGAGGATGGAGGGCGCGATCATGACCATGGCAGATACCTCTTCCCCGCCGCAGGCAGCGGCGGTCTCTTGCTTTCTTCCCGATATTTCAGTATACGCGCAAATCGCTCCGGTTGCAAGGCAAGATTGCGGGCAGATTTCATAATTGACAGGCGGGGAGAAAAATAATACAATATGGGATGGCAAAAACTCCAATCTCACCAACATCAGAAAGGGTGCGAAGCTATGGATTACGAATACAAGCCCACGCTGACTCTGACCCCGGAACTGGCCGCCCAGGAGGCGCCCAAGCCCGCCGAGCTGATCAACTCCGCCGAGAAAAAGGTGGAAGCGCCCGCCTTCACCTTTGAAAACCTCACCGAAGCGGAGCGGAAATCCGTGGAGGATTTCTCCAAGACCATCAATATCGAGGATGCCAACACCGTCCTGCAGTACGGCTCCGGCGCGCAGAAGAACATCTCCGAATTCTCCGGCGCCGCCCTCAACACCGTGCGCACCAAGGATATGGGCGAGGTGGGCAACATGCTCACCGGCCTGGTGGTGGAGCTCAAGAGCATGAACTTCGACCAGGAGGACAAGAAGGGCATCAAGGGTCTGTTCCGCAAGGCCACCACCCAGATCGACGAGATGAAGGCCCAGTACGACAAGGCGGAGGTCAACGTCAACAAGATCACCGAGGAGCTGGAAAAGCATCAGGTGGTCCTGCTGAAGGACGTGGCCATGCTGGACAAGATGTACGAGCTGAACCAGGCCTATTTCAAGGAACTGAGCATGTATATCCTGGCGGGCAAGAAGCGCCTGGAGGAATGCCGGGCCACCAAGCTGCAGGAGCTGCTGCAGAAGGCGGAGGCCTCCGGCCTGCCGGAGGACGCCCAGGCCGCCAACGACTACGCCAGCATGTGCACCCGCTTTGAGAAGAAGATCCACGACCTGGAGCTGACGAGGATGATCTCCATCCAGATGTCCCCCCAGATCCGCATGATCCAGAACAACGACACGCTGATGGTGGAGAAGATCCAGACCTCCATCGTCAACACCATCCCCCTGTGGAAGAGCCAGATGGTGCTGGCCCTGGGCATGTCCCACTCCCAGCAGGCCATGAAGGCCCAGCGCGAGGTGACGGATCTGACCAACGATCTGCTGCGGAAGAACTCCGAGATGCTGAAGACCGGCAGCGTGGAGATCGCCAAGGAGAGCGAGCGGGGCATCGTGGAGATCGAGACCCTCAAGGCCACCAACGAGAACCTGATCTCCACCCTGGAGGAGGTCCGCCAGATCCAGGTGGACGGCGCCGCCCGCCGGAGAGAGGCGGAAGCGGAGCTGGTCCGCATCGAGGACGAGCTGCGCAAGAAGCTGCTGGAAATGAGCAGGAAATAAGCGGCCGCGAACGCGGCAAAGCTTTGTCATCAAAGCCGGCATCCGTTTCCGACGGGTGCCGGCTTTCCTTATTCCGTGTCCTGCCGGGCCTGCTGGAAGGCGCGGTAGAGGGCGCTGCGGCTGACGGCGAATTCTTCGGCGGCCTGCCGGACCGCGTCTCTCGCGGAGAGGCCGCTTTCCGCCAGCTCCAGGGCCCGCCGGAGGGCCCCCTCCCCGTCCTTCCCCGTTTCCGCCTGCGGCGCGCCGGCCACCACCAGGACGAATTCACCTCTGGGTTCCTCCGCGGCATAACGCGCTTTGGCCTCCCCCAGGGTGCAGCGGATCACTTCCTCATGGAGCTTGGTCATCTCCCGGCAGAGGGAGATGCGCCGCTCCTCCCCGAAGGTCTCGCAGAGATCCGCCAGGGTCTGGGCCAGCTTGTGGGGCGCTTCGTAAAAAACCATGGTGCGCTTCTCCTCCCGAAGGGAAAGAAGATGCGCCTGCCGTTCCTTCCGCGAGACGGAGAGGAAGCCCTCAAAGGTGAAGCGCTCCGTGCTCAGGCCGGAGAGGGCCAGGGCCGTCACCACCGCGCTGGGACCGGGAACGGCTACCGTCTCCACGCCCGCTTCGGCGCAGAGGCGCACCAGGTCCTCGCCCGGATCGCTGATGGCGGGCATGCCCGCATCCGTCACCAGGGCGCAGCTCTCCCCCGCCAGCAGCCGCTCCACGATCTTCTTCCCGCTCTCCCGGCTGTTGTGCGCAAAATAGCTGACCGTGTTCTTGCGGATATCCAGGTGGTTCAGCAGCTTCCGGCTGACGCGGGTATCCTCCGCGGCGATGAAATCCACCGCCGCCAGGGTCTCGGCGCAGCGCCGGGAGATATCCCCCAGGTTGCCGATGGGGGTGCCCACCAGATACAGCTTTCCGCTCATGCTTTCCTCTCCTCTCCCGTCAGCAGGGGCGGCAGGATGCTGAGACCCTGTCCCCCGCCCTTGACCCCCTCCAGCAGCGCGGCGCAGGGGGCGCAGGCAGCATCCCTGTGCACCAGACGCAGCCGTTTGGGCGCGAGCCCCGCCGCCGCCATGGCGCAGATCAGCTCGTCCAGCCGCTCCGGCGGATAGATAAGGCAGAATTTCCCCCGGATGCGCAGCAGCCCCGCCGCCGCCCGACACAGCTCTTCGGGTGTGCAGCTCTCCTGCCGGGCCAGGCCCCGGCTGCCCCCGGCGACGCCCCCGCTGCGCTTCCAGTAGGGCGGGTTGGAGACCGCCAGGTCGAACGCGCCGGGGGCGAAAAAGCTGCGCCAGTCGCGCAGGTCGCCGCAGCGCACATCCATCTCAAAGCCGTTGAGAGCGGCGTTCGCCCTCGCCGCCTCCGCCGCCTGCGGCAGGATGTCCAGGGCGCACACCTTCAATGCCGGCTTTCGCCCCAGGAGCTGCAGGCTGAGGGCTCCCCCGCCGCAGCCCAGGTCGCAGACCGTCTCCGTCCGCCCCAGGCGCACGAAATCCCCCAGCCACGCCGTGTCGGAGCTGAGGGGAAATACGCCTTCAAACTGCCGGTAAAGGGGCCCGCCGGGCCAAAGCCGATCCAGATTCGCCTCCATATGACTCCCGATAAACAGTCGAAGACCCGGGGTTCAGCACCCCGGGTCTCTGTGCATGAAGCTTACTCGGCAGAAATCGCGTTGACGGGGCAGCTGGCTTCGCAGGTGCCGCAGTCCACACAATCGTCGGCGTTGATGACGCAAACGCCGCCTTCTTCCTTGATGCACTCCACAGGGCAGTCGTTCTTGCAGGTTCCGCAGCCGACGCAGATGCTGGGATCGATTTTACGTGCCATAACGCACCTCCATGTAAGTATCGCTTGTATATTACCACAATCCCCGGAAATTTCAACACCAATTTTCAGGGCCTTCTCCGGTTTGTTTTTCCCTTTTCCGGGTATGCTAGAAATGCTTTCCAGGAAGCGGAGGGAGGAATCGCCATGCGAGGAGAAAACCGGCTCACGCCCCAGGCCGGACGCGCCCTGACCCTGGCCTTTGAGGCGGCGGCGGAGCTGGGACACAGCTATGTGGGCAGCGAACACATCCTGTTGGGACTGGCCATGGAGGGCACGGGCGCCGCGGCCCGCAGCCTGCGCTGCTGCGGCTTCGACGAGGGTCGCATCCGGAAGCTGCTGACGGAAGCCCTGGGCCGCGGCGCTGCCGGGACGCGTCCCGCCCAGGGCTTCACGCCAAGGGCCAGGAGCGTGATCGAGGCCGCGGCGGCAGAGGCGGAAAACCAGGGGCAGCACATGGTGGACACCCAGCACCTGCTGCTGGCCATCCTGCGGGAGGGGGACAGTTTCGCTCTGCGGCTCCTGTCCGCCGGCGGGCTGGACGGCAGCCGCCTGATCCGCGAGCTCGGCGAGGGCGGCGCACGAGCCGGACGCGGCCCTTCTTCCCGCTCCGGCGGCCGGAAACCGGATGCCAGGACCATCGGCGCTTATACGACAGACCTGACGGAGGCCGCCCGCTGCGGCCGCCTGGACCCGGTCTTCGGGCGGGACGCGGAGCTGGGGCGCATGCAGGAGATCCTCTGCCGGCGCACGAAAAACAACCCACTGCTCCTGGGGGACCCCGGCGTGGGAAAGACAGCCCTGGCGGAGGGCCTGGCCCAGCGCCTGCTGGCGGAGGATGCGCCGGAGGGGCTTTACGACAAGCGCATCCTCTCCCTGGACCTGGGCGCGCTGGTGGCGGGCACCAAATACCGCGGTGATTTCGAGGACCGGATGCGGAACCTGCTGGAGGAAGTGCGCGTCTGCGGCAACATCATCCTGTTCATCGACGAGATGCACATGCTGGTGGGCGCGGGGGCCGCGGAGGGGGCCATCGACGCCTCCAACATCCTCAAGCCCCTGCTGAGCCGGGGCCTCGTACAGGTCGTCGGGGCCACCACCCGGGAGGAATACCGGCGGTATCTGCAAAAGGACGCGGCCCTGAGCCGCCGCTTTCAGCCCATCGACCTCCGCGAGCCCACGGAGGAGGAGGCGACGCGTATTCTCACGGGCTTGCTCCCGCGGTATGAGGCCCACCACCGGCTTGCCATCTCCCGGGAGGCGGCGGCCGCGGCGGTGAAGCTCAGCAGCCGCTATGTGCCGGACCGCTTTCTGCCGGACAAGGCCATCGATCTGATGGACGAGGCGGCTGCCCGCGTCCGCCTGCAAACCGGCCTCTGCCTGCCGGACGGGCTTCCCCGGCAGGTGGAGGCAGAGGATGTGGCCGCCGTGGTCTCCCAGTGGACCGGCATCCCCGTCTGCGCCATGACCGGGGAGGAGGGGCGGCGGCTGCAGGAGCTGGAAACCGTGATGAAGCGGCGGGTGATCGGCCAGGACGCCGCCGTGGCCGCCGTGGCCGCCGCCGTCCGGCGGGGCAGAGCCGGACTGAAGGAGCCCGGCAGGCCCCTGGGTTCCTTTCTCTTTGCCGGACCCACCGGCGTGGGCAAGACGGAGCTCTGCCTCGCTCTGGCGGAAGCGCTTTTCGGCAGCGAAAAGGACCTGATCCGTCTGGACATGTCCGAGTATGCGGAGAAGTTCACCGCTTCCAGGCTCATCGGCGCGCCGCCGGGCTACGTGGGCTCCGACGAAGGGGGCCTGCTGACGGAGCTCATCCGCCGGAGGCCCTACAGCGTGGTGCTGTTCGACGAGCTGGAAAAGGCCCACAGGGAGGTGCTGGACCTGCTGCTGCAGATCCTCGAAGACGGGCGTCTCACCGACGCGCACGGACGCACGGCGGACTTCCGCCATGCGGTGATCGTCATGACCACCAACGCCGGCAGCGCCGCCGCGGAGCGCCGGCTCCCCCTGGGCTTTCTGCCGCCGGGGGCGGAACCGCGGCGGGAGGATGCATTGCTGCGGGAGCTGAAGCAGGCCTTCCGCGGGGAACTGCTCAACCGGATGGATGAAATCCTGTGTTTTCATCCGCTGGAAAAAGAGGCGCTGGTGAAGATCGCGGAAAAGCTGATCGCCGGGCTGGCGGCGCGGCTGGCGGCTATGGACGTCGGTCTCACGGTGGAGGCGGGCGTGGCCGAAGCTCTGGTCCGGGAGGGCTATGACCCCCTGTTCGGCGCGCGGCCCCTGCGGCGGCATCTGCGGCGCAGGCTGGAGGACCCTCTGACAGACCTGATCCTTGCGGGCAGCCTGCCGCCGGGCAGCCGGGCGGCGGTCGGGCTGGAGGACGGCGTCATCCGCCTCCGCTGCGCCGAAGCCGCGGAAGCCTCCGGCGTATGAGGGATCGGAGAATGGAGAACCCCGGCGCTTGCCTATTGCAGGGCAAGCGCCGGGGTACTATAATAGGTTTACTGTTCCGTCTGCGTTCCGTCTTCTTCCGCCGGAAGCTCCGGCTCCAGCCCCAGGACCGTCGCGGTCAGGAATCGGCTCCAGAGTCGGTAGCACTCCGCTGTCAGGTGGATGCCGTCCCCGGTGCACTCCGGGGGCAGGACGCCCTCCTCGTCGGCAAAGAACGCGTAAACGTCGATGAGGCCGTAACCCCGCTCCTCCGCGACGGAGCGGATCATATCGTTGACGGCGCAGCAGTTTTCCACGGTAAAGAGCTCCCCGCCGTTCAGCTCCGGATTCACGGGCGGCGCCGTACACAGCCAGAATTCCGCCGCGGGCTGCGCCTCTGCCAGCCGGTTCAGGAAGGTCTTGAACCAGGGGCGCAGATAATCCATATCATAGCCCATTTCATTGGTACCGTAGATCAGGATGATCTTTCCGTACTGCTTCTCCGACAGCAGGGACCGCAGGGTGAAGCTGCGCTCATGCCTGTCCCGGCAGACGGTGTCCAGCCCGGTGAAGATGCTGCCGCCGTAGCTGAAGCAGATATCTCCCGCCGGCAGCTCGCCGAACATGCTGAGGCCGCCGCAGTGGGAATTGCCCAGGAGCAGCGCATCGCTGAACCAGTCCTCCGGCATAGCGGAGCGCAGCTTGGGCTGCCGCAGCTCCGGCAGGAGCAGCCGCTGGATCACCGCCGCTCCCTCTGCGCGCGTCAGGATGCGCTCCGGGCGGAAGCAGCCGTCCTCATAGCCCTGCATGACGCCGGCGGCATAGACCGTCACCACCGCCTCCAGCCCATCCTCCGGGATATCCGCCAAATCCGCGATCCCCGCCAGGATGTTCTCCCTGTCCGGCACAGAAGCGTCCTCCTCCGAGACGGGCAGCAGCGGCAGCCGGGCCAGGAGCTCCGCCGTCCGCAGCCGGTCCGCCGGTTCCGGCAGACGCGCCAGGTCCTCCACGGAAAGGATGCCCTCCCGCAGGCCGAATTCCCCGTAGGGCATCCACCAGCCGCTCCCCGCCGGTTCCTCCGTGTCCTCCGGCATATAGGGCGAAAGCATCAGCTTCAGGAGCTGCGCCTGGGTCAGGGTGTCGCCGGGGCGGAAGGTTCCGTCCGGAAATCCCTGAAGGATGCCCCGGGAAGCAAGAAAGCGGACCGGCGCATAAAACCAGTCGCTCTCCGACACGTCGGAGAAGGTCAGTTCCGCCTCCGGCAGTTCTTCTTCCTCTCCCCCGGAGACAGCCCGGGCAGCGGAAATCAGCAGACAAAGGGCGCAGAAAAGCGCCGCAAAGCGTTCCATCGTTCGTTTCATGGGCGCATTCTAGCACATCCCAGCGCCAAAAGCAACCGATCAAAAAGGCCGAAGGGCCGGGAGAGAGCATCATGTCATTTACCCATCTGCATGTTCACAGTGAATACAGCCTGCTGGACGGGGCCTGCCGCATCGAAGGACTGATGCAGCGCGTCAGGGAGCTGGGCCAGGAGGCGGTGGCCGTCACGGACCACGGGGTCATGTACGGGGCCGTCACCTTCTATAAAGCCGCCAAGGCGGCGGGGATCAAGCCCATCATCGGCTGCGAGGTCTACGTCGCCCCCCGGCGCATGCAGGACCGGGAGCACGGCATCGACAACGAAGCGCGGCATCTGGTGCTGCTCTGCGAAAACGAGACCGGCTACCGGAACCTCTGCTATCTCGTGTCCCGCGCCTTCATCGACGGCTTCTACCTCAAGCCCAGGATCGACAAGGAGCTGCTGCGGCGGCACACGGAGGGGCTCATCGCCCTCTCCGCCTGCCTGGCCGGGGAGATCCCCCGGCTGCTGCGACAGGAAGACTATGCCGCGGCAAAAGCCGCCGCTCTGGAGCTGAGCGAGATGTTCGGTCCGGAGCACTTCTACCTGGAGCTGCAGGACCACGGCCTACCGGAGCAGCAGCCGGTGAACCAGGGCATCCTTCGCCTCCACCGGGAGACGGGGCTGCCCCTGGTGGTCACCAACGACGCCCACTATCTCACGAAGGAGGACGCGGAGGTGCAGGACGTGCTCCTCTGCATCCAGACGCAGAAGACCGTGCAGGACGAGGACCGGATGCGCTTTGAGACCCGGGAATTCTACATCAAATCCGAGGAGGAGATGCGCTCTCTTTTCCCCGATTGGCCGGAGGCGGCGGACAACACCGCTTTGATCGCGGAGCGCTGCAATCTGGACTTCACCTTCGGGGAATACCATCTGCCGGAATTCCAGCTGCCGGAGGGGGAAACGAGCGCCAAAGCCTATCTGCGCCGCCTCTGCCAGCAGGGCTTGGTACAGCGCTACGGGGCGGAGGCTCCCTCCCTGCAGAGCCGGCTGGATTACGAGCTGAAGACCATCGACGATATGGGCTTCAACGAATACTTCCTCATCGTCAGCGATTTCGTGCAGTACGCCAAATCCCAGGGCATCCCCGTGGGCCCCGGCCGGGGCAGCGCCGCGGGCAGCGTGGTCAGCTACACCCTGAAGATCACCGACGTGGACCCGGTGAAATACAACCTGTATTTCGAGCGCTTCCTGAACCCGGACCGGGTCAGCATGCCGGATATCGACATCGACTTCTGCGTGAACCGCCGGGGCGAGGTTGTGGATTATGTCAACCGAAAGTACGGCAGCGACCGGGTGGCCCAGATCGCCACCTTCGGCACCATGGCGGCGCGGGCCGCCGTGCGGGATGTGGCGCGGGCCCTGGGCATCAGCTACGGGGACGCAGACCGGGTGGCGAAGCTGATCCCCGCCACCCTGAACATGACCCTGGACGACGCCCTGCGCCTGTCCAAGCCCCTGAAGGACCTGTACGACACGGACGAGAGCGTGAAAAGGCTGCTGGATATCGCCAGGGCCCTGGAGGGCATGCCCCGCCACGCCTCCACCCACGCCGCCGGGGTGGTCATCACCCGCGACCCGGTCTATACCTACGTGCCCCTGAGCCGCAACGACGACGTGGTGGTGACCCAGTATCCCATGACCCAGCTGGAGGAGCTGGGATTGCTGAAAATGGACTTTCTGGGCCTGCGGAACCTGACGGTGCTGTGGGACGCGGTGGCGCGCATCCAGCGCCGGCAGCCGGATTTCGACCTGAACGCCATCCCGGAGGGGGACCGGGAGGTCTACGACATGCTCACCGCCGGACACACCTCCGGGGTCTTCCAGATGGAATCCACGGGCATGACCGGGGTCTGCGTGGGCCTCAAGCCCCAGAACATCGAGGACCTGACGGCCATCATCGCCCTCTACCGGCCCGGTCCCATGGAATCCATCCCCCGCTTCATCGACTGCAAGCAGCACCCGGAGAAGATCAGCTACAAGCACCCCCTGCTGGAAAGCATCCTCTCCGTCACCTACGGCTGCATCGTCTATCAGGAGCAGGTCATCGAGATCTTCCGCAAACTGGCGGGCTTCTCCCTGGGTCAGGCGGACCTGATCCGCCGGGCCATGAGCAAGAAGAAGCAGAAGGAGATCGTCCGGGAGCGGGAGACCTTTGTGAACGGCGACCCGGCGCGGGATATCCCCGGCGCGGTGGCCAACGGCGTTCCGGCGGAGGTGGCAAACGCCATCTACGACGAGATCTTTGCCTTCGCCAACTATGCCTTCAACAAGGCCCACGCCGTCAGCTACGCCATCATCGCCTATCAGACGGCCTATCTAAAATGCCATTATCCCTGCGAATACATGGCGGCGGTGCTCTCCAGCGTGCCGGACAACACCGCCAAGATCGCGGAATACATCGCCGACTGCCGCGCCGGGGGCATCCCGGTGCTGCCGCCGGACATCAACGAATCCAACGACGGCTTCACCGACACCCGCAGCAGCATCCGCTTCGGCCTGGCGGCGGTGAAGGGCATCGGCCGCAATTTCATCCGCAGCGTCATGGCGCAGCGGAAGCAGGGCGGCCCCTTCCGCTCCTTCCGGGATTTCTGCGAGCGCATGAACGGACCGGAGCTGAACAAGCGGGAGGCGGAAAGCCTCATCAAGGCCGGGGCCTTCGACAGCCTGGGGGCGAACCGGCGGCAGCTCCTGGCGGTCTACTCGAAGCTGATGGACGACATCCAGGCCGACCAGCGTTTGAACCTGGAGGGCCAGTTCGACCTCTTCGGAACGGCGGAGGAAGCCCCGGACTTCCAGCTGCCGGACCTGCCGGAATTCTCCGCCGCGGAGAAGATGGCGATGGAGCGGGAGGCCACGGGCCTCTTTCTCTCCGGTCACCCCATGGACGACTACCGGGAGCAGACCCGGCGGGCGGGGGCTTCCCCCATCGGGGATATCATGGCCGCCTTTGAGAGCGGCGAGGAAAAGGGGGCCTATCGGGACGGGCAGACGGTGCTGCTGGCCGGCGTGGTCTCCGCCTTCAAGACCAAAACCACGAAAAACAATTCCCTCATGGCCTACGTGACCCTGGAGGACGGAGGCGGCAGCATGGAGCTGCTGGTTTTCCAGCGGACGCTGAACGACTGGAACGGAAAGCTCAGCGAGGGCGCCGCCATCTATGCCAGGGGACGCATCTCCGTGCGGGATGAGAAGGACCCCCAGCTCATGGTGGAGGATATCTGCCTGCTGGAGGGGGACGGCATGCCCCGCTTTGCCGGCCGTGGCTTTGAGCGGCGGCGGAGTCCCGCCCAGCCGCCCCCTGCGCCCACAGCGCCGAAGGAGGCGGAAGCCCCCAAGGGCCGCACTCTCTGGGTGAAGCTCCCCTCCAGGGACTGCCCGGAATATGAGCGGCTCATGCGCATCCTCATCATGTTCGAGGGCCTGGAGGCGGACCGGGAGACCCTGAGGCTCTATTTCACGGACACGAAAAAACAGCTTGTCTCCCGCTGCTGGCTCCACCCCTCCCTTGTGCGGGAGCTGAAGGAGATGCTGGGAGAGGACGCCGTCGTCATGAAATGACCTGCCGGACGAAAAAACGCCGGGAATGCGGCTCGCATCCCGGCGTTCGGCATATCGTTCATATCGTACATTGCCGTCACTTCAAAAAGATGTTTTTCTCCCGCTCGCAAAGCAGATAGTGTCCCTGCCAGCGGAAGTAGACCTTGCTGCGGTCAGCGGGGTTCACATAGACCGTCGTCTCATAGTCCCAATCCGCGGCGAAGTTTTGGTCGGAGTTCTTCCAGTCCTCGGTGTAGAACAGGGTCCCGGCCTCAACGAAGCCCTCGTCCATGGAAACGACGACGCTGTTCTCTCCCCCGCTCCCGATGCGGTAGCTGATCCCGTCCACCATCACATGCTGATAATCGAAGATGCTCAGCCCCCCCAGCAGCAAAAAGAGGACGGCAAGCACCAGGACGAAGGCCACGGCCAGGATCACCCCCGGCTTGACGCGGGAGACCCTTCGCTCCCGCTGGGCCTTCTTCGCCCGCTCCAGGCCCTTGCCGTAGAAAAACTGCTGTTGCTGCTGCTGATATATGGGATCGACGCCTCCGGGCATAAGATCACCTCCTTTGGCATCATCGTATCAAATCCAAGCTCTTTTGTCAAACAGCGCAGCCCGGAAAGAAATACCGCGCGCTTCCGATGGGAAGCGCGCGGTATTCGATCAGATCAGATCAGTCGCTGACGTAGGGCAGCAGGGCGATCTGACGGGCCCGCTTGATGGCGGTGGTCAGCTCCCGCTGATGGATGGCGCAGGTGCCGGTGGTCCGCCGGGGCAGGATCTTGCTCCGCTCGGACAGGAAGCGCTTCAGCTTCGCGGTATCCTTGTAGTCGATATAGCTGACTTTATCCACGCAGAACTGGCAAACCTTCCTGCGCTTGCGGGGGCGCATGGGCCTGTCGCCGCGCTCGGCACTGGTATTCACATTAGCCATGGTGATTCCTCCTTATCTTCGATGAAAGGGCTGCCCGGATCAGAAGGGCAGCTCGCCGTCGTCTTCCGCCTCGCTGAAATCGGCGGAAATGGCGGGCGCGTCATAATTCCCATAGGACGGACGGTCATAGCCGGAACCGCCCTGGGCGGGAGCGGCGCCGTCCCGTTTGGAGTCGCCGAAATAGACGTTGTCGGCCACGACCTCGGCGCTGCGGCGCTTGCCGCCCTCCCGATCCGTCCAATCCCGGATCTGGAGTCGGCCGGAGACCACCGCCATTCTCCCCTTGGTGAAATACTTGGAGACGAACTCCGCCGTATTCCGCCAGGCGACGATGTCGATGAAATCCGTCTGCTTTTCGCCGCTGTCACGGCTGCCGAAATCCCGGTCCACCGCCAGGGAGAAGCTGGCCACCGCCACGCCGGACTGGGTCCGCCGCAGCTCGGGATCGCGGGTCAAACGACCCATCAAAACGATGTGGTTCAGCATGTCAGCCCTCCGTCTTGACGACGATGTAGCGCAGGATGCCTTCCGTGATGCTCAGGATACGCTTCAGCTCCGCGGGAAATTCGGGGCCGGAAGTGAACTTCACCAGCTGATAGTAGCCCTCGGACTGATAGTCGATCTCATAGGCCAGATGACGCTTGCCCCAGTCCTCGATCTCGTCGATGGTGGCGTTCTCCTCGATCAGAGTCTTGAACTTCTCGATGATCGCGGCGGTTTCCTCCTCCGTCTTGCGGGGATCGACGATATAGAGGACCTCATACTTGTCCTGAATCTTTGCCATGTCTTTTGCACCTCCTTATGGACATTTGGTCTGCCTGAGGCAGACAAGGATATGCCGAAATAATCAGCCTTTTGATTATACACAAAAGCCGCGGCTTGTCAATGCTTTTTTGCGTATTTCTTCACATAGGGGATGCGCTCCAGCAGATAGCTGAGAGGAAGGCCCAGCACATACATGGCCACGGCTTCCCCGACGCCCACCTCCAGAGCGAACAAGGGGAAGGAAGCCCAGAAGGATTCCGGCGTGATGACGTAGGCCAGCATCGCCCCCACCATCACCGCGTTCACCACCACCGGTGGCAGCAGCGCAAGGCCCCGGGGCTTCACACGGGCGGTGATGAGGCAGGCAAAAAGGGTCGCGAGGGAGCCGAAAACGATATCCAGCGGCCCGTTGCCCCCCAGGAGATTGGCCAGAAGGCAGCCGATGAACAGGCCCCAGGTGGTTTCCGGGAAGAACCAGGGGAGGATGCAGAGGGCCTCGCTGACGCGGCACTGAATATTCCCATAGCTGATGGGGGCCAGCAGCAGGGTGACGGCGGCATAGAGCGCGCCGATCACCGCGGCACGGCAGATTTTCTGAAGCGTCATGTTTTGCATGTGGTTTTTGATTCCCTTTCTTTTATTCACTCCGCAGCAGACAGCCGCAGTAGTTCTGCCGGTAGATCCCCAGCTCCCGGCAGATTTCGATGGAGCGCTTGTAGCCCTCCCGTTTTTTGAAGTCCGACGGGAGCCAGGCTGCGCCCAGGGCCTTGCCCAGCTCCGCGCCGATGGCGTTGATGATTTCCGCGTTCTTGTGGGGGCTCACGGTGAGGGTCGTGGTGAAGAAGTCGAAGTTCTCCGCCTTTGCCTTTTCCGCCGTGCGCATAAGGCGCAGCCGAAAACAGACGGCGCACCGCGCGCCGCCTTCCCGGTCCCCTTCCCTGCCCCGGACGGCGGCGAGATACGTCTCGTTATCCCAAGGCTCCGCGATCAGGCGGAAGGGATACCGCCGCAGCTTTTCAAATTCTCCCAGCCGTTTTTCGTATTCCTCCCGCGGCATGATATTGGGATTATAATAATACACCGTGATATCCAGGCGCTCCGACAGGGCCTCCAGGGGCCAGCTGGCGCAGGGGGCGCAGCAGGCATGCAGCAGCAGCCGGGGCCTGGTCTCTCCCGCCGCGGCCAGGGTCTTTTCCATCATTTCCTGGTAATTCATGGGCAAGAGGATATCATATTCTTCTTGATTCGGCAAGCGCCCGGCGCTATAATATTTTTATTGCATGCAATTTGGGCGGCACCCCCCTCC
>JAEEGH010012204.1_pt1 | contig 19316 bp, 18 predicted proteins | sample 9134181 | NCBI WGS metagenome assembly JAEEGH01 (sample SAMN16246544, study PRJNA631951) | gut metagenome | biome: gut microbiome; feature: rumen; material: DP-attached | host: Bos | place: Iran: Karaj | collected 2018-10 | reverse complement strand
GGAAAACGAGACTCGAACTCGCGACCCCGACCTTGGCAAGGTCGTGCTCTACCAACTGAGCTATTTCCGCATCGCATTTTTCACCATTTCAATTCACTCTTTTGCTCTCTTTTTATCCTCGAAAGCGGGTGCAAAAGTACGAACATTTTTGGAACTGACAAAATATTTTTTATTTTTTTGTCACAATTTTTTTAATTTCGTTCAATTTCAGCAGCGCTTCTATAGGCGTAAGTGTATCGATATCAATATTTAATATCTTATCCTTAATCTCGAGCAACGTCGGGTCGTCGAGTTGTATAAAACTGAGTTGGCAGCCAGCCAAATTGTCATTTTTTTGTATCGGTTTTGCATTTTTCGACCCCTTCCCGTCGCCTTCTGTTGCACGTGCATTTTTCTCCTCGAGCATCTGCAACATGGCGCTGGCGCGGTTGAGCACCTGTGGCGGCATGCCCGCCAATCGGGCCACATGGATACCGAAACTGTGTTCGCTGCCGCCGGGCACCAACTTGCGCAGGAAGATGACACGCCCGTCTATCTCCTTGACACTCACATGATAGTTGTGTATGCGTTCAAACTGCTGCTCCATCTCGATGAGTTCATGGTAGTGGGTGGCAAACATCACCTTGGGACGAGCCTTCTTGTTCTCGTGCAAGTACTCCGTGATGGCCCAGGCTATGGAGATTCCGTCGTAGGTCGATGTGCCGCGCCCAATCTCGTCAAGAAGCACCAAGCTCCTGTCGCTCACATTGTTGAGGATACTGGCCGTCTCATTCATCTCCACCATGAAGGTCGATTCGCCACTACTTATGTTATCACTCGCGCCCACGCGCGTGAATATCTTGTCGACGATGCCCACCGTGGCACGCTTGGCAGGGCAATAGCTGCCCATCTGTGCCAGCAACACGATGAGTGCCGTTTGGCGCAGCAGGGCCGACTTACCGCTCATGTTGGGGCCTGTGATGATTACAATCTGGTTGGCCTCCGTGTCGAGAGTCACATCGTTGCTCACATACTGTTCTCCCGGAGGCATTTGCGTCTCAATGACGGGGTGGCGGCCTTCGAGGATGAGGAGCTTGTTCTCCTCAGTGAGTTCGGGGCGGCAATAGCCTCCCACCAGTGCCACCTCTGCAAAACCCTGCAGGCAGTCCAGTCGCGCAACTATCTGTGCGTCATATTGTATAGGCTGTACGTATTCGGTTACCGTGGCCATCAGTTGGGCAAACAACTGCGCCTCGAGGGCCAGCATACGTTCTTCGGCACCGAGGATTTTATCCTCGTATTCTTTCAATTCGGGCGTAATGTAGCGCTCGGCGTTGGTCAGTGTCTGGCGGCGCACCCACCCCTCGGGAACCTTGTCCCTATGGGTGTTATAGACTTCGAAGTAATAGCCGTAGATATTGTTGAACCCCACCTTGAGCGACGGGATGCCGGTAGCCTCGCTCTCACGCTGCTGCAGACCCGTCAGGTATTCCTTGCCCGAGCCGGCCATCGAGCGCAGCTCGTCAAGCTCGGCATTGACACCACTCGCAATCACTCCGCCCTTCTCCACCTTGACAGGCGGCTCCTCTTTGATTTCACGACCGATACGTTCGGCCAGCGAAGCACAGGGGTTGAGTTGCTCGCCAAGAGCGGCCATCGGACCGGAACCATTGGCACACAACAACTTGACCTGAGCCACGGCATCGAGTGCACGTTTCAGCTGCAGCATCTCACGGGGATTGATGCGACCCACGGCGGCCTTGGTAATCAATCGCTCCAGGTCGCCGATCTCCTTGACAAACCCTTGCAGGCGCTGACGCAACTCACCGTCGCGCAGCAGGGCGTCGACCACACCGAGGCGCTCTTCGATGGCGGCAATCTCCTTCAGTGGCATCAGCACCCAGCGCTTCAGCAACCGGCCACCCATGGGAGTAAGGGTCTGGTCTATAACATCAAAGAGCGTGCGTGCATTCTCGTTGGGCGACGAGACGAGTTCCAGGTTGCGCACCGTAAACTTGTCGAGCCACACATAACGATCCTGCTCCAGACGGCTCAGCTGTGTGATATTTTGCGTCCTATCGTGCTGAGTGTCTTGCAAATAATAGAGCACTGCGCCAGCTGCTATGATTCCCATGTCCAAGTCCTCCACACCAAAGCCCTTGAGCGACGAGGTGCCAAACTGTTTCAGCAACAACTCGTGGGCAAAATCGGGAGCAAAGACCCAGTCGTCGAAGGTGTTAGTATAGTATTTTTCAGCAAATTGTTCCTGAAACCAACGCAGTTTCTTTCTTTGCACCACCACCTCGGAGGGTTTGAAGCTGGTGAGCAGCTTGTCGATGTAGCCGAGGTCGCCCTGTGCCACGTAGAACTCGCCCGTGGAGACATCCAGAAAGCTGATACCGTGAATCTTGTCCGTCAGGTGCAGGCCGCAGAGGAAGTTGTTCTCCTTCACCTCAAGCACCATGTCGTTGTAGGCCACACCGGGGGTCACCAGCTCGGTGATGCCACGCTTGACGAGGCCCTTGGCGGTCTTGGGGTCTTCCAGCTGCTCGCAGATGGCCACCCTCATGCCTGCCCTCACCAATCGCGGAAGATATTGTTCCAAAGCATGGTGCGGAATTCCAGCCAAGTCGGTATACTCGCCGCCGCCGGCCATCTTGCGCGTCAAGGTGATGCCCAGCACCTGCGACGCCTTGCGGGCGTCGTCGCCGAAAGTCTCATAGAAGTCTCCCACGCGGAAGAGAAGCATCGCGTCGGGGAAACGCTTCTTCAACTCAGCATGCTGCTTCATCAGCGGCGATTCGGTGTCGGATTTCTTGGCCATCTGCTGTTCAAAAATTCAAAATGCAAAAATACACTTTTTTTCTCACACGTCAGCAAGCCCCCAATAAGTTTTTATAAACAAAATGTTAAAATCAAGACCCTATTTACACCCTGTCAACACCTACCGTGGTAGGAGTTGGTAGGGAGTTGGTAAGGCGTTGGTAGGTAGTTAACACCTATCAGGTACAATGAGTTACGCTTTCTTTCATCATTTCGGGGCAAAATGTTAAAAAAATGCCGTTTGGTGAGGGAAAAATAAACCCTCGGACAATATTATTGTTTCGTGCGCGTTATTATAAAATACAAAAAAAGATTTATTAAACACAAACAAGAATCCCCAATGAAAACGATGAAACGTTATCTTTTGCGCATGCTACCCTCAATGGTGGCGGCCGCCATGCTCATGGTCTCCTGCTCGTCGGTATCCGACGAAGGGGCCTTCATTCCCAAAAATGCAACCAACGTGATGCACATCGACCTGGCATCGCTGTGGAAGAAAGGCGACCTCTCCAATGCCGACAACCTGCAGATGGTGAAGAGTTTGCGCCAGCACCTGCAGAGCAGCGACAATGGTTCGGACAAGTTGTTGGAAGCCATCCTCAAGGACCCCTCGTCGTGCGGCATCGATTTCCGCCAACCGGTGTGCCTCTTCAGCGAGCCTGTCGTCGAGGATTTTCCCGGAATCGACTACTCCGCAGTCATAGCCAAGATGCAGAACCGCAGCAAGTTCGAACAGTTCCTGGCCAATCTTGAGGAGGTTCTTGGCAACAAGATCGAGCGGAAGGACACCCTCGGCCTGACAACCATTGATTTGGGTGAAACAGAACTCCTTGCCTACAACGACGACAAAATCTTCTTTATCGAGAACTATCCCGAGCTGCTCATGAACATGGACGAATTCGACGGCAAAGTGCTCAGCTCCATCCAATATGTCGACAAGCTGATGAAACTCAAGAAAGAAGAGAGCATGGCCAGCAACAAATATTTCGACAAATACCTCGCCGAGCGCAAGGATTTCAGCTATTTCATGTGCTATGGCAACCAGATACTGACCACAGCCAACCCGATGTTCAACCTCCTCCTGCAACTCTACAACGAGAAGTCCCTCGAGCAGTTCAAAGAGGCCTCGATGTGCATCTACGGCTCGTTCGAGAACGGACGACTTGAAATCACCAGCAAGAGCTACGGTATTCCCGAGGAGTTGCAAAAGTTTGGTACACAGAAGTTCAACGACGGACTCCTCGCCTACCTGCCGGCCCAGACCCTTGCCGCCGCCACCTTTAGCGTCGACATGGAAGCGATGGCCAAATTCCTCGATGCCATGAAGGACGAAGACCTGAGCCTCGACAAGCCTCAGCTGAGCCTCGACGAGCCTCTCGGCATCAAGGACTACACCGGCCGCGACCTCATGAACGCCCTCGGTGGCAGCCTGGCCGCCAGCTTCTACGGCATGCATGAGGGTACGCCCTACTTTGCCGCCGCCATCGACTTGAAAGACAGCAAAGTAGCCCGCGACCTTCTCAACGAGTTGGCCGTCAACAACGGCAATGTCTACACCTTCGACTTCTTCCCCGCCATGCAACTGGTTCTCAACGACAAAGTGGCAGTCCTCTCGACCGACCCCTCCGTCATTGCCAACGCCCAGGCCGGCGGCAAGAGCAACGGTCTGATGACCATTGCCGACGACGCCAAGAAAGGCAACTACCTTTATATGGACCTCAACCTCGAAAACTGGCCCATCGAGTTGCTTGACCTCATTGGACTGAACAACAATCCCATAGTCGAGGCTATTTTCTCCATGCTCGACCGCATCGAGGCCAAGAATATCGACGAACAGAACGGCAAAGCCTGCATCTTCTTCACCAACGACAAAGTCAACAGCCTGGCATTCATCCTCCAGGAGGTCGACAAAATGATGTAAACACACCGTGCTGATAGAGCTCCACAACCTGAAACCGAAATATATGTCGGAATCGGAGGTTTCCGGTTCCGACATATATCTGCAGCCCACAGTAAAATTCGAGCGAGGTCGGAAATATATGGTCTGCGCCCGTTCGGGCCATGGCAAGACCTCGCTGCTCAACTTCATCTACGGCAGCAACAACGCCTATGACGGCGCCGTCCTCTTCCACGACGACGACAGCACGCCACTGGAGCGTCGCCGCCGCAAGTTGAGCTACCTCTTTCAGGACCTGCGTCTCTTCCCCGAACTCACAGCACTTGAAAATGTGCAAATTAAAAACAATTTAACGGGATACAAAAGCATGGCACAGATTGAAGCCATGCTCGACCAGGTGCTGTCACCCGAGAAGAAGCATCAGCCTGTAGCCACCCTCTCACTGGGGCAGCGCCAAAGGGTGGCGGCGGTGCGAGCACTGTGCCAGCCCTTCGAGTTCCTGCTGATGGACGAACCCTTCAGCCATCTCGACCTCGAAAGTTCACAGGCCGTGGCAGCCCTGGTCCTCAGCGAGGTAGAATCGCAAGGCGCCGGACTCATCGTCACCGCCCTCGACCCCATCGGACTCTTCCCCTTCGATGTCACACTCAACCTTTGAGCCATGCTGAAACGACTGCAACGCAAGACCCTCATCCCCACCCAGATTGCCGGCTATGCCGCCACGCTGCTCGTCGGCGCCGCCATCGTCATGCTGGCCTGTCAACTCTATGCCGACCTGCGGCCGCTGCTCACCCAGCAAACCGACGTCTTCCGCGGCCACGCCATCACCCTCTCGAAAAATGTCGGCGCCCTGCAGTCGCTCAACAAACGCGGCATCTATTTTACCGAACGCGAGATAGAGGAACTTGAGCGGCAGCCTTTTGTAGCCCAAGTAGCGCGCTTCACTTCCTCGGGATTCCACACCAAGGCTTCCATCAACTTCGCCGGGCAAGGGCTCTATACCGACCTCTTTTTCGAAGGCGTGCCCGACCGCTATATCGATGTGCGCAGCGAAGAATGGCGTTGGGATTCCACCTCCAACTTTATCCCCGTCATCATTCCCGAGGACTACCTGAGCCTCTACAATTTCGGCTTTGCCGAGAGCCAGTCGCTACCCGTCATCTCGAAGGGTACCGTCGAGCAGGTGTCGTTCACCATCGACCTCGACGGCAACGGCCGCCACCGCTCATTCCGCAGCCGCATCGTAGGCTTCTCGGGCAAAATCAACACCATCCTCGCCCCCGAGGAATTCCTCGAATGGGCCAACCGGGAATTCGGCAGCGCCGCCACCAACCCTCCTTCACGGTTGCTTGTAGAGCTCGCCGACGCCTCCGACGAACGCATCCCCCGTTTCATGGAAGAGCACAACTACAGCATCAAACAAGACGAGCTGGAGAGTAGCAAGATGGTCTTCTTCTTCCGTGCGGCAATGGCGTTCCTGCTGACTGTGGCGCTTATCATCATCGCCCTCTCAGTGGCTTTCATCGTCATGAGCCTCAACGTCATCGTGCAGAAAAACCACGACCTCTTCTGCAACCTCCATGCCATTGGCTACTCGCCGCAGCAGATGGCCCGCTACTACCGCCGAACCGTAGGCATCATCACCGTTGCCGACATGGTGGCAGCCACAACAATAGCTCTGATACTTAGAAGTCTGTATGTAGGAAAGCTGTCGACGGTATTCACCCTTGAAGGCTCTGTGTGGCCCATCGTCATCGCCGCCGCCGTGCTAACGGCAGCTCTTATCGGCATCTATAATTATATCATCCTGAAAACCATCCGCGGCACCGTCGAGCCCTAACCAACGTACCGGGACACAGGGCCAAAGTCGAAGCCGTCGACCACTACACGGTTTTTCGTGCTACGGCCAAGAAAGCAGCAGTTGAGACGTGCCTCATCCATCTTGAGGAGGAAAGCGTCGTCCCGGCTCTCGGGCAATGCCACAATATAACGTCCCGGCTCCTCGCCAAAGAGGAAAGCATCCAGGCGCACCTCACGCGGCACCAGAATGTCATAGCCCGAAGGAGCCGTGAAGCACAACAGCGAGCAAAAAACGCCCCCTTGTCCCACAGGCATCTCCGCCAGCACCATCTCGTTGGAGATCAATGCCGACAGAATCATCTCGATATATTCGCAGTCTTCCTTGTGGCCTGTAGCGGCCATGGGCTCGCTGACCAAATGCAGGCAGCGCCGCGCATACTCCGAGTCGGCAAACTCGCTGCTCACATTGCCCACCATGTAGAGGAGCATCCCGGTGGGAAATTGAGAATTGAGAATTGAGAATTGAGAATTTTTGCAGAGGGCGCGGGCCACGTTCAGGCATTCCTTAACCTTGGGTTCGCGTATGGCCTTGTGGTCGGCATCGCCCGAGTAGAGGTAGTCGTTGCGCTCCACCACATGGTGCTGGCCGCGCAACCATCCGTAAAGACTTTGCTGTTTGCCGTTGCTCTCCCACATGGCCAAGAGGGTCGACAACTCGTCGATGGTGGGCTGTCGGCCAACGATGTCGAGCACCTCGTCGAAAGCCTGCCGCGAGATGCCCATAGCCTCCACCTGCTCGAAATCAATCGTCGGCTCGCTCATCCTTCAGTTTCTCGAACAAGGCCTTGCAGCCGGTATAGATATCATCCCAAGCAATGTTGAACTTTCGCGTGTACCATGGGTCGGAGACATCGCGGTGATGGTGCCGTGTATCACTCTCGGGGGTGTGGTCGAGCAGCAATGAAAGTTTCCCTTCGGGATCACCGCCGAAAAGCCGCCGCATATTGAGCAGGTTCTGTGCATCCATGCCTACAATCATGTCCCACCGTCCATAGTCCTCCGGCGTCAAACGGCGTGCCGTCTTGCCGGGGCAACCAATGCCATGCTCTGCCAGTGCACGTTTGGCCAAGGGATAGACCGGATTGCCCTCCTCCTCGTCGCTCGTGCCAGCCGAAGCTATCTCGAACGCTTCCTCCAGACCTGCCGTGCGTACAAACTTCTTCATTACGAATTCGGCCATCGGGCTACGGCAGATGTTTCCGTGACAGACAAAAAGTATCCTTTTGCTCATTGCATAAACTTATTATACGGTATACACGACTTTCTGTTCATGGTGCAAAAATACGATTTTTTTTTATATTTAATGCATTATTTGTATATTTGCATTGTACATAAACTATCTCGGCACCATGCTAAACACTGAAAGACAGACATTTCCGACCGAAAAAGACGAACAATTTATGCGCGAAGCCATCCGGCTTGCCGACGAGAGCGTGGAGCGCGGTGGCGGTCCCTTCGGCGCCGTCATCGTCAAGAATGGCGAGATTGTTGCCCGCGGTGCCAACAGCGTCACCCTCGACAACGATCCCACAGCCCATGCCGAGGTGAAAGCCATCCGCGAGGCCTGCCGCACCCTCGGCACCTTCAGCCTCGACGGCTGTGTCCTCTACTCCTCCTGCGAGCCCTGTCCCATGTGTCTCGGAGCCATCTACTGGGCCGGCATCAGCCGCATCTACTACGGCAACAATCGCCGCGACGCCGCCGACATCCACTTTGCCGACGACTTCATCTACGACGAGCTCGCTCGTCCGCTCGACCAACGCACCCTCCCTATCACTCCCCTTCTGCGCGATGAAGCCCTCCATACCTTCCGCCGCTGGGACCTGAAAACCGACAAAATCGCATATTAAACATAATATACCTCACCCATGAAACGTTTACCATTTATCCTTCTCGTCCTGCTCCTCAGCACCATGACGGTGGCATGCGGCAGCAAGACCTCCGAGACCGTTGCCGAGCCGTCGCCCGAGATGCAGTCGGCCGACTTCGTCAACATCACCGACGTGGTGCCCGACGTCATCCTCGAAATACGCTACTTCGGCACCTACAACTTCGTCGGCGCCCGCATCGACGGCTATCTCCAGCCTACCGCTCTCCTCACCCGCCAGGCCGCCGACAGTCTGAAAGCTGTCAACGACGACCTCGTGAAGCAGGGCTACCGCCTCAAAATCTACGATGCCTACCGTCCCCAGATGGCAGTCGACCACTTCGTGCGCTGGGGAAAGAACCTCGACGACACCCTCATGAAGCAATACTTCTACCCCCAGGTGGACAAAAAAGACCTCTTCCGCCTGGGCTACATTGCCACACAGAGTGGCCACTCACGTGGCTCGACACTCGACCTAACCCTCTTCGACATGCACACGGAGAAGGAGGTCGACATGGGCGGCACCTTCGACTGGTTCGGCCGAGAGAGCCATCCCGACTGCCAGGGCGACCTCGACAAAGGCTTCTATATCGCGTATGACAACGTCGACACCATCACTGCCGAGCAGTTCGAGAACCGCATGATCCTCCGCCGCGCCATGATGGCCCACGGTTTCAAGCCCTACGACTGCGAGTGGTGGCACTTCACCCTCAAAAACGAGCCCTACCCCGACACCTACTTCCAGTTCCCCGTCCGCGAGTTATAAAAAAAGAGAGAGGCATCCAAACGGATGCCTCTCTCTTTTTCCAAGTATATCGCAAGGGGTTGTCGTCCGGCGATTATTCTTTGACGCGGATTTTCTTCTCCTTGATACGGGCCTTCTTACCGGTGAGGTCGCGCAGATAGAAGATGCGGGCGCGGCGCACGGCACCGTGCTTGTTGACGTCGATCTGCTCGATGAACGGACTGGCGAAGGGGAAGATACGCTCCACTCCGACGCCGTTGGTGACCTTGCGGACAGTAAAGGTTTCAGTGGCTCCGCTTCCACTGCGCTGCAGCACAACGCCCTGGAAGTTCTGGATTCTCTCTTTGTTTCCTTCCTTAATCTTGTAATGGACAGTGATGGTATCGCCAGCCTTGAACTCGGGGAACTCCTTGCGCTCCACCAGGTTCTCTACAAATTGCATTAATTCAGTTTTTCCCATGACAAATAGAATTTTTATAGGTTAATAAACTACTTTACCATCTTCACAACGGCGCTGAAAGCCTCGGGATTGTTCATAGCGAGGTCGGCAAGCACCTTGCGGTTGAGCTCGATGTTGTTCTTGTGAAGATTGCCCATAAAGACGGAGTACGAAATACCATTGATGCGGCAACCGGCATTGATACGGTTAATCCACAGCGAACGGAACTCGCGCTTCTTGTTCTTTCTGTCGCGGTAGGCGTAGGTCTGACCTTTCTCCCACTTGTTCTTGGCGACGGTCCATACGTTTTTACCTCTGCCCCAATAACCTTTGGTGCGGTTGAGGATTTTCTTTCTGCGTGCTCTCGAAGCAACGGCATTGACTGATCTTGGCATAGATTCTTAATTGTTTTTTCATTTAGGCGGCAGCCCGGTGGCCGGTGGCGCTAACCTGCTGCGCTTGTTTGCTCTAAATAATGGTTAATAACTCCTGTTTTTTTACGCTAAAAGCATACGTTTGACGCGCTTCTCGTCGTCACGGCTCACGAGGGCGGTGTGGTCGAGGTTGCGTTTCTGGGTCGTCTCCTTTTTGGTCAGGATGTGACTGTGGTAAGCATGCTTGCGCTTGATTTTACCGGTGCCGGTGAAGGTGAAACGCTTCTTGGCAGCGGCTTTGGTCTTCATTGTAGGCATTACTTTACTGTTTTTTTTGTTAGACTATATTTTGATATACTTGGTTTACTTTTTCGGCGCGATAATCATGAGCATGCGCTTGCCTTCGAGGCGGGGCATCTGCTCGGGCTTGCCGTATTCCAGCAGGGCCTCGGCAAACTTCAGCAACTGCTGCTCGCCCTGTTCCTTGTAGACGATGCTGCGGCCGCGGAAGAAGACGTCGACTTTGACCTTGTTGCCCTCCTTGAGGAAGCGGATGGCGTGGTTGAGTTTGAACTCGAAGTCGTGGTCGTCGGTCTGAGGGCTGAGGCGTATCTCCTTGATGACAATCTTTGTCGAGTTGGCCTTGCGTTCCTTCTCGCGCTTCTTCTGCTCGTAGAGGAACTTCTGGTACTCGATGATTTTGCACACCGGCGGGTTGGCCTGCGGCGAGATCATCACCAGATCCAGACCCTGGTCGTAGGCGCGGCGCAAAGCCTCCTTGGTGTTCATGATGGCGGGTTCCATGCCCTCGCCTACCACACGCACCATCGGCACGTCGATACGCTCGTTGATGATGTGGTCGGGTTCTTTGCGGACCGGGCCGCGGTTCCTGCCGGCATTGGCGGCGGGATAGCTGGGTTTGAAAGGTGCTGCTATAACTTTGTTCTCCTATTTTAAATTAGCAACTAATTAATTCTCTTATTTTTATATATTTTTCCTCTATACAATCGAACTGCAAAGATACAACTTTTTTACAAATTGGAAGATTTTTTTTATTATCAAAGGCCTATTCACCGTTAAGCGCGGGGCGAGAGGGCCTTGGTGTCGATATCTTCCTTGATTTCGGCGATGAAGTCGGCCAGCTTAGTGGCACCCTTGTCGCCGGCCTTGCGGTTCCACACGGAGACGACGTTCTCGTCCTGCTCCTTCTGGCCCACGATGAGGGCGTAGGGGATGCGCTGCAGGCGCAGGTCGCGCAGCTTGTAGCCAATCTTCTCTGCGCGCTCGTCGACCGACGAACGCACGCCGGCCTTCACCAGCTCGGCATTGACAGCGTTGGCATAATCCATGAACTTCTCCGAGATGGGCAACACCCTCACCTGCTCGGGCATGAGCCAGGTGGGCAGGGCACCCTCGTACTTCTCGATGAGCCAGGCCAGCGTACGCTCGTAGCAGCCGATGCTGGTGCGGTGGATGACATTGGGGCGCACCTTGTTGCCGTTCTGGTCGATGTAGAACATGTCGTAGCGCGGAGCCAGCAGGGCGTCCCACTGGACGGTGATCATGGTGTCTTCCTTGCCGTAGACATTCTTGGCGTTGATGTCCACCTTGGGACCGTAGAAGGCGGCCTCGTCGTCGTCCTCGACGAAGGGGATGCCCAACTCGTTGAGGATGTCGCGGATGTGCTGCTGGCTGTCCTCCCATTCGGCGGCGGTGCCGATGTATTTCTTGGTGTTAGCGGGATCCCACTTCGAGAGGTGGTAGGTCACGTCGTCCTGCAGGCCGAGGGTCGTCAGGCAGTATTTGGCCAAGGCGAGGCACTTCTTGAACTCCTCCACCATCTGGTCGGGGCGCACGATGAGGTGGCCCTCGGAGATGGTGAACTGGCGCACGCGCGTCAGGCCGTGCATCTCGCCGCTGTCCTCATTGCGGAAGAGCGTCGAAGTCTCGCTGTAGCGCTTGGGCAGGTCGCGGTACGACTTGGGGCTCGACTTGTAGACGAAATACTGGAACGGGCAGGTCATGGGACGCAGGGCCATCACCTCGGGATCCTCGGGGTCGCCGATGACGAACATGCCGTCGCGGTAGTGCTGCCAGTGGCCCGAAATCTCGTAGAGGTCCTTCTTGGCCATCAACGGCGTCTTGGTGCGGATGTAACCCCACTCGTTGTCCTCCAGGTCTTCAATCCAGCGCTGCAGCGTCTGCACAATCTTGGTGCCCTTGGGAAGCAGCAGCGGCAGGCCCTGGCCGATGACGTCGACCACCGTGAAGAGCTCCAGCTCGCGGCCCAACTTGTTGTGGTCGCGGTTCTTGATGTTCTCCAGGTATTCCATGTGGGCCTCGAGGTCCTCCTTGCTGAAGAAGGCCACACCGAAGATGCGGGTCAGCGACTTGCCGTTGCGGTCGCCACGCCAGTAGGTGTTCGAGTTGGCAATCAGCTTGAAGCCCTTGATAAGGCGGGTGTTGAGCAGATGGGGACCCGAGCAGAGGTCGACGAAGTCGTCCTGGCTGTAGATGGTGATGCGGGCATCGGGGGCGATGGCATCGAGCAGCTCGAGCTTATAGGGCTCGTTCTTTTCGGTGAAGATGGCACGGGCCTCGTCGCGCGACACAATCTTGCGCTCCAGGCGGGTGGCTTTCTTGATGATGGACTTCATCTCCTTCTCGATGGCATCGAGGTCCTCACGGTTGAAGGGACGGAAGTCGAAGTCGTAGAAGAAGCCTTTGTCGGTGGCAGGACCGATGGTAATCTTAGCTTCGGGGAAGAGGTGTTTCACGGCCTCGGCCATGATATGGGCAGTAGTGTGGCGCAGGACAGCAAGCGACTCGGGAGCAGTCTTGTCGAGCAGTTCAATCTCGCAATCGTGCTCAATGACGTCGCGCAAATCAACAACCTGGCCGTCGATTTTGGCGGCGCAATAGTTGTTCAAATCCTCGGGCTTTTTTTGCAATATCAAGTCGATAATAGAGCACGGGGAAGCCACTTCTACCAAACCTAACTGTTTAATATTCACTTTCATGATATCACTACCTTTCAGATATTTTCAATTGATTCCAATTTGCAAAGATACAACTTTTTTTACAAATACCAGTTTTTTTCATCATTTATCGTCCCCCAAAAAGCATCCTTCCCCTTTGAAAAAGAGGTCTTTTCTTCTATTGCTTTTCTTATGTTCTTCTTACGTTCTTCTTGAAATCGAGAAGAACGTAAGAAGAACGATAGGTAATCATTTGATAATCACTAGTCGATTAGAGCGTCTTGAGCATCTCCGCAGCTTCCCCGTGACCCGCCTCGGCGGCAACCGTAAGCCAACGTTTGGCCTCTTTCTTGTTTTTCTTGACGCCTTCGCCGGCGGCATAGAGCTGCCCGATGATGTAGGCGCTCTGTATATCGCCAGCCTCGGCCGACTTGAGGAACCACTCGGCAGCCTGTTTCGTATCCTGTTCAACATAAGTGCCCTGGGCGTAACATAAGCCTACCAGACGCATACCCCATGCCGACCCACGGTCGGCGGCCTGCAGATAGAGGTTATAGGCGCGGCGCAAATTGAGTGTCACCCCTTCGCCCTGCTCGTAGCAGAGGCCCAGACGGCAGAGGGCGTCGAGGTCGCCACGGTCGGCAGCCATCTGGTAGAGTTCGACGGCCCGTTGCGGGTTCTTCGGCGCCACCAGACCCATAAGGTAGCTGCCGGCCAGCTGCACCATGGCCTGCGTGGCGCCGGCTTCGACGGCACGCTCGTCCCAACGGACGGCTTCCACCGTGTCGCGCGCGACACCCTCTCCGACAGCATACATCCTGCCGATAGATATCATGGCTCGGGAATTGCCGGCCTCGGCGGCACGGCGGATAAGTGAGGCTCCCTCGACGCTGTCGGCATCGGTGCCGATACCATAAACGGTGGCGATGCCGAGCATGAAGAGCGCCTGCCCCGTGGCATCTTGCTCCGTAAGGTTGCGCAGCGTCGACACAGCCAACACCGGGTCGGCGTCGACTCCGTTGCCCACCAGCATGGCCTGCGCCAGAAGCACCTGTGCCTCGACCGAACCGTTCTGTGCGGCCGAGGTGATGAAGCCCATGGCGTTGTCGTAGGCCCCCTGCTCATAGAGGTAGGCACCCATCATGTAGTCGCCCCGCGGGTCGTCACCCTGCGAAGCCAATTGATAGAGCATCAAGGCGGTGTCTCCGTTGGCCTCGATGCCGCCACGACCGTAGTTGTACATGTCGGCCAGGATAGCGGCCGCCTTAGCCGAGCCGGCGTCGACAGCGTCGCGCAGGTAGTAGATGGCCTTGGCGGTATCAATACGGGTGCCGATGCCTTCAAGGTAGCATTCGGCCACATCGGTCATGCCGTTAGCGACAGCTTCTTCTGCGCCGGCGGCAAGCATATAGGTGTTGAAGGCCTGCAGCGAGTCGGGCTTGACTCCCGCCAATCCGCGGCGGTAGTAGTCGCCCAGGAAAGAATAGCCGTCGCCCAAACCCGCTTCACCGGCTCGACGGAAGTAGTCCATGGCCAGCATGCTGTCCTGTTCAACGCCCGTGCCCGCCTCATAGTAGCGGGCCAGCACGAACAGCGCCATGCCTTCGTCGGGCATACGACGCAACATATAGATGGCGCTGTCGTAATTCTGTTCGACGAAGGCACCGGCATCGAACAAGCGGGCCATCAGGTAGATGGCCCTATGGTAGTCGGCATGCTCGGCACGACGCACCATGGCCAGGCCGCGCAGCATATCAGCGGTATCCTGCTTGCCCAGATTGCCCTGCATCCATAGACAGCCATGCTCGAACCAACCCTCCGGGTCGTCGGCTTTGGTATACCACTTGGCAGCCTGCTTGTAGTCCTCCAAACCATTGTAATAGTCGCCAAGACGGTTGCAGCAAACCTTCGAGCCCAGCTTGGCCCCCTTCTTGAGAAAAGCGACGGCACCTTTGTTGTCATTGTTGTCGAAATGAACCAAGGCACTGTCGAGATAAACGTCGGGATTCTCCACCTTGCCACCCTTTTGTGCCACTCCCGTCAAGGGCAGCAGGAGCAGCGCCATAAGCATTATTCTTCTCATATCTATATTTATTTCAATTGTTTATATCAATCACCAATATTAGGTATTGCGGGGTCTCGGAAATGGGTGTACTTTTGCACTCGTTTTAGGATTAATAGGCATAGGGGTCGCTCACGCAGTGACCTCTTTGTTTTTCTGCATCATATAGAACCGGCAGACGCCGAAGGTGAGTCTGCGTTCGACGGCCCAGCACCCAACTTTTTCCATTATCCGGATGAAAGCTTCCCCCTTGGGGAATCGTTCGATACTTTGCGGCAGGTAGGTATATGCCTCGCGGCTGCCGGCGATGCGGCTGCCGAGCCAAGGGATGATACGCTTGGTGTAGAGGTTATAGAAAGGGCGTATGATTGCGCTGTCTGGGGTCGCCAGCTCCAGTATCATCATCCGACCGCCGGGCTTCAACACCCGCAGCATCTCGCTCAATCCCTGCTCCAGATGCACGAAATTGCGCACCCCGAAGGCACAGGTCACGGCGTCGAATGTGTCATCTTCAAATGGCAAATGTTCAGCGTCGGCCTTCTGTAGGGACACGGCGTGCCGTGTCCGCGAGAGACCGTTACCGCGACTGCGGACACGGCGCGCCGTGTCCCTACTCTTGCGCTCTGCTATTGCCAGCATTTCCTCGCTGAGGTCTATTCCTGTCACCGTGCATCCTCGCTTCACCAATTCCAGCACCATATCGCCCGTGCCACACGCCACATCCAGGACACTGCCCCCTGGACACTGGACACTGACCACTTCTTGCGCAACACGCCTCCGCCACCATCGGTCGAGACCGAGGGACATCAGGTGGTTCATGCGGTCGTACCCGCGCGCTATCGTGTCGAAGTCGTAGGCCATACTACCAGATAGGATAAGGGCATGTGGCTTCTATCTGGTACACCTCGCCGTAAATCAGCGCAAGCACAAAGGTGCTGATAACCAGCAGGGGAAGCATCGGGTCGAGCCGTTTACCACTGCGACGCCACACGCCGACGATATGCCACACAAAGAAGGGTATGGTGATGGCACAGAAGGCCAGGTGTTCCTCGTTCCACATAAAGCAGGCCACACCCAGCACCACCAGAAGCGTCTGGTATATCTTGGCGGGGATAGCACCGATGCGCAACGGGATGGTCTTGCGAATACCCTCGTCGCTCTGCATGTCGCGGATGTTGTTCACATTCAGCACCGCCACGCTCAGCAGGCCGACGCCCACGGCAGGTGCCCAAAGCCATATCTTGAACGGGAGGGTGTGGGCGATGACATAATAGCTGCCCAGCACGCTCACCAGACCGAAGAAGATGAATACGAACAGGTCACCGAGGCCGATATAGCCGTACGGTTTCTTACCGAGGGTGTAGTGCGTGGCGGCCCAGATGGCGGCGGCACCTAGAAGCAGTACCCACCAGGGACATCCCGACAGCAGCACCATCAGCAGGCCGAAGACACAGCAAGCCACCACCATACCGTTGATGGCGCCCCACATCTGCTTGACCGTAAGGCCACCATCGGTCATGCTGTAGTTGGGACCTTCCCTACCCTCGCCGTCCACGCCGCTCAGGTGGTCGCCCATCTCGTTGCTGAGGTTGGTGAGCACCTGCAGCGATACCGTGGTGAGCACCAGAAACAGGTGTGTCCACGGCCGGCATGCGGGGGCAGCATACCCCATAACACCTCCGCACACCACTCCTGCCAACGACAGGGGCAATGTGCGGAGACGCATGGAATGAATCAATGCCTTTACCTTCATTTCACATCCACCTTGATGCACAGCTCGTCGAGCTGCTCCTGGCTGATGGGCGAAGGCGACTGGCTCATCACGTCGCGGCCCGAGTTGTTCTTCGGGAAGGCGATGAAGTCGCGGATGGAGTCGGCGCCGGCGAAGATGGAGCAGAGGCGGTCGAAGCCGAAGGCGAGACCGGCGTGTGGCGGTGCGCCGTAGGTGAAGGCATCCATCAGGAAGCCGAACTGGGCGTAGGCGCTCTCGTCGGTGAAGCCGAGGGTGTGGAACATCTTGTTCTGCAGCGTGCGGTCGTGGATACGGATACTGCCGCCACCCACCTCGGTGCCGTTCATCACGATGTCGTAGGCGTTGGCACGGATGTCGCCCCAGCGGCTGGGGTCGTCCAGCAGAGCCTCGTCCTCGGGCTTGGGCGCCGTGAAGGGATGGTGCATGGCGTAGTAGCGCTGCGTCTCGTCGTCCCACTCCAGCAGCGGGAAGTCGACGACCCAGAGGGGAGCGAACTTCTGCGGGTCGCGCAGGCCGAGCTGCTGACCCATCTCGAGACGCAGGGCGCAGAGCTGCGTGCGGGTCTTCATGGCGGGGCCGCAGAGCAGCAGCATCAGGTCGCCCTGTTTGGCGCCCATCTTGTCGGCGATAACCTTCAGCGCTTCAGCGTCGTAGAATTTGTCCACCGAGCTCTTGAAGCTACCGTCGGCGTTGTACTTGATGTACACCATGCCGCCGGCGCCCACCTGCGGACGCTTCACGAAGTCGGTCAGCGCGTCGAGCTGCTTGCGTGTGTATTCGGCGCAGCCTTCGGCCACGATGCCCACCACCAGCTCGCTGTTGTCGAAGAGGCCGAAGCCGTGACCTTTGACCACGTCGGTCACCTCCTTGAACTCCATGCCGAAGCGGATGTCGGGCTTGTCGGAGCCGTAGAGGCGCATGGCGTCGTGCCAGGTCATGCGCGGGAATTTATCAAATTCGATGCCCTTCATCTCCTTGAAGAGATGCTTGGCCAAGCCTTCGAACATATTGAGCACATCCTCCTGCTCCACGAAGCTCATCTCGCAGTCAATCTGCGTGAACTCCGGCTGGCGGTCGGCGCGCAGGTCCTCGTCGCGGAAGCAGCGCACAATCTGGAAGTAGCGGTCCATGCCGGCCACCATCAGCAGCTGCTTGTACTGCTGGGGGCTCTGCGGCAGGGCGTAGAACTCGCCGGGGTTCATGCGGCTGGGCACCACGAAGTCGCGGGCACCCTCGGGGGTACTCTTGATGAGCATGGGGGTCTCTATCTCCAAAAAGTCGCGGTCGGAGAGGTAGTTGCGCACCAACATGGCCATCTTGTGGCGCATCACGAGGTTGTTCTTCACGGGGTTGCGTCGGATGTCGAGGTAGCGGTACTTCATGCGGAGGTCATCGCCGCCGTCGCTCTGGTCCTCGATGGTGAAAGGCGGCACCTTGGCCTCGTTGAGGATATTCAGGGCAGTCACCTCTATTTCGATTTCTCCGGTGGGAATCTTGGTGTTCTTCGAGCTGCGCTCGATGACCTTGCCAGTCACCTGGACGACATACTCTCTGCCGAGTTTACGGGCCTGCTCGCAGAGCGGCGCGTTGGTCTCCATGTTGAATGCCAGCTGCGTGATGCCGTAGCGGTCGCGCAGGTCGACAAAAGTCATGCCGCCGAGGTCGCGCGAGCGTTGCACCCAGCCGGCGAGGGACACTTCCTGTCCCACATTGGCGAGGCGGAGCTCGCCGCAAGTATTTGTTCTATACATAGTTTTGTGTTATTATCATACAAAAGACAATCTGCAAAGATAGTGAAAAAAGTGAAAACCGAAAATTGAAAATTAAAACGGGGAGCTTCGAGGTAGTAGGTATAATAATTTCAACTTTCAATTTTCCACTTTCAACTTTCAACTTTCCAATACACGCTCTCGCTGATGCCCAGCACCGAGCCTTTGATGCGCAGGCGTCCGTCGGCGGTAAACTCGGCGGTCATCGAGGCCTTCAGGCCGCGTTGCGGGTCATAGATCTTGGTGTCGTTCCAGCAACGCTTCTTGGGGTCATACTTCAAGCCCGAGAAGAGCACCGCCTGGTCGGCCGGCTTGGAGCGGAGGCTCTTGTCGGGATTCTTCGTGTCAAGAATCTTGTTCCCGTTGGCATCCTTGTCACGTTCCATCCAAATCACCTGACCACGATAGGTGCCATCGGAAAGCTTTACAATCTTCGCCCGGAACCGGTCGTCGCCCTGCTTGCCGGAGTAGGTGCCCACGATATTGTCGGCCTTGTCATTAAGGACATTCTGGGCTACCATCGGACCGGCACAGAGAAGTGCCATCAAAAGCACAATCAATCTTTTCATATCTCTACAAAATCATATTGTTATTATTGTCATTTCTTCCTCTTCACCTTTCTGTTCTTTTCATTCGGCGCCGCCTCTCAGGTCCTGCAGCCGGCGGCGGGCCACGGCATAGGTGGTGAGGCGGTCGGTAATGGCGTCCTGGGCCTTTAGCAGCAGCGTCTGGGCCTGCAGCACATCGGCAATGGCGACCACACCCGCCTC
>JAEEGH010012227.1_pt1 | contig 19322 bp, 13 predicted proteins | sample 9134181 | NCBI WGS metagenome assembly JAEEGH01 (sample SAMN16246544, study PRJNA631951) | gut metagenome | biome: gut microbiome; feature: rumen; material: DP-attached | host: Bos | place: Iran: Karaj | collected 2018-10 | reverse complement strand
GGTTTTTTTTGTTTGATTCATTTTTTTATTTAACTTTGCACCTAACTTAAGTTAAAATTCCAACAACGATGAACGATATTACACAAAACCCAGATCGAATAAGCCGAGGTGCCGAGCCGCTTTATCGCGAGCACTCAGCACAGCAACCTCAGTATCAGCAAGCCATGCAAGCCAATACGGCCAATGGTGTCCAATGTCCTCATTGTGGCGCATTAAACGAGCCCGAAGCACTCTTCTGTGCCTCGTGTGGCGAACCTATCGGTATGGCCACCTGTCCCTATTGCGGAGCAGCTGTCGATGCCGACGCCGATTTCTGTGAGAGTTGTCGCCATTATATCCGTAAGGACGTGTGCTCATTCTGCGGCGCCTATCTGCATGGTGCCGAGGCCTACTGCCCTGAGTGTGGTAATCCGGTGGGTGGTATCGATTGTCCTGTTTGTGGAACCCACAATGATTTTTCGTTCTGCAAGCAGTGCGGTACAGCCCTTACCGAAGAGGCCCGTCTGATGAAGGAAAAGGTGATGGAAATGCCCGAGTACCAGCAGATGCAGAAACTGGCCGAAGAGCTGCAGAAGTTGGATTTGCAGATGCCTTATGTAACCGAGCAGGATAAGGAACGCGACCGTAAGAGTCAGGAGTTACGCCAGCGTGTACTCATGCTGTTGGCTCAGGATCGTGGTCTGGATCGTGTAGATGCCAACCTGACCGACCATAAGGTGATGAGTAAAGACGAATACGACAAGAAAAAGCAGGAACGTATGGATATGCTGTCGCGACTGTTAGATCAGATGGCTCAGCTACCTCAGGAAAAACCTGCTCAGGTGCGTAACTATGCTATGGCCTGCAAACCTCAGGGTGTACGTCTGGCTTGGCAGTGCAACTTTAAGCACGCCCTCCACTCAAGTCCATGCGGATGTGCCAAGCCGCAGATGGGCGGAAAATGGATTATACTTGGTAAGGGAACAAGAAAAGAAATTAAAGACGATATCTAATGAGTACGGATCGAACTCCACAAAATAAAGTTAACGGGAACGAAGAGGTGAACGTAGATAAGACCGTACGTGCAACCAACTTTGATTTCCCACGGAATACTCCTTCAAAAGGTGAGGAGCCGGACAAGCCTCTTGATGGCACCATCCGCATTGATATGCCGAAGATGGAAGCCCCTAAACCAGCAGCTCCCAAGCCTCTTGATGGTACTGTACGTGCACCTGGTCTCAATCAGCCGATTGCACCCCGACCTGCAGCTCCACGTCCTGTAGCCCCTAAAGCATTGGATGGTACTGTACGTGCACCTGGTATCAACCAACCGATTACACCACGCTCTGCTGCTCCACGTCCAGCAGCCCCTAAAGCGTTGGACGGTACCGTGCGTGCCCCTGGTATCAACCAGCCGATTGCGCCAAAGCAAACTGCACCTAAACCAGCAGAACCGTCTATGGGAAGTACCGTACGTGGTGCCCAGCCTAAGCCTCAAGTGCAGGCTCAGGTTCGTCCCAATGTCAATATCTCAATTATCTCATCGGCCAGCAATACCGACCGAGCCAAGAAACAACGCCTGCAGCGTAGTCAGATTGATGAGAATATCTACACGCTGAAAGGACAGGAGTATCGACGTGTATCGGTACTGAGCGAGAATACAGGTGAGGCCGAGGTGTTCCTGGTTGAGAAAGACAACAAGGAGTATGTACTGAAAGTGTATTATCCCAATTTCGACGTTAACCGTAAGATTCTGCAGACGGTACTGAACTTCGATTTTGAGATGGTAGTAAAGGTGTACGACTTTGGTAAGACTTATGTGGATGGTAAGCACCGCTACTACGAGTTGATGGAGTACCTGCAGGGTGGCTCGATGGCCGAATATAATCTGGGGGGCGATATGAACAAGTTCCGTCGTATAGCTCTTCAGAGTGCCGCAGCCTTGGCTTACTGTCATCAGCTCCGAATTTTGCATAAAGATATCAAACCTGGCAACTTCTTCTTCCGTGATAAGGACCACAATGAACTGGTTCTGGGCGACTTCGGTATTTCGAGTATGCTGGAGGAAGATGGTAAGTCGCATAAAACCACACAGGCCCGTACACCTATCTATGCGGCACCCGAAATGTATGCCGACGTAATTGATGGTGTGGTAGAGATTTCGCCAAAGGCCGATTACTACTCTTTGGGTATCAGTTTGATGACGCTGTGGTTGGGCGAGAGTCCAATGAGTACCAACGAGCGTGTGATGATGCGCCAGAAGAACGAGGGCCGCATACCACGCATGAACGAGTTGCCAGAGCGAATCAAGCTGCTGGTTATGGGTCTTACGGTTGTAAACCCCATCAACCGTTGGGGCTATGAGCAGGTAGAGCAGTGGTTCTTAGGCGAGAGTCCTAAGGTTGACCTGTCGTCACCATTCCTGAAGTACCAGAGTTTCGTAGTCGATCCTGAGCGTAACCTGGTGGCCGAGAACGTGCAGGAGCTGGTGCCCATGCTGCTTGCCAACGAGCGCTTGGCTATCGGCTATCTGTATAACGGACGTATCACCCAATGGTTGGATGCTTGTGGAAACAATAAGCTGAGTACCATTGTAAAAGATATCATTTCTAAGAAATATCCTATCGACCAGCGTGCCGGACTGATGGCATCGCTGTACGCTATGGACCCAGCCTATCCTTATAAGGATGTGCGTGGTACTAACTGTGAGGATATCCATGCGGTATGTATCTCGCTGCTGAGTAATCAGGACGAGTATGCCATATCGTTGGCTGCACCGAACGATAACTTCTACCTTTATGTTGAAACACACACCAGTTGTGATGTCGACCGTTTGCGTTCTTACTTTAAGGATGTAGACCATAATAATAAGGAACAGGTACGTGTAGCTATCATGAAGATAGTGCTCGAGGTGGATCCTGAGATTCCATTTATGGTAAAGCATCCATCGGCTGGCATTAATGATATTGTGACTGCTTTCGGTCATGATGATATTACCGAAGACGAGTGGCATAGTCTGACTGACGGACGACTCCTGGCTTGGATGTACAGTCATGAGGACCAGATGGCGTGCGAGAGTCTGCGTATTATGACACTGGATCAGTCATACTCGCGGAACTTAGCTTATAAGGTTCTTTATAATTTGAATCGCGATTCTGCCTATGATTTGGCCGGCGCATTTACTCCCATTCAGGTGGGCGAACTGCTTAACGAGCGTTTGCATAAGGCTCAGAACCTGCCTGAGAAGGAGTTCGAGGAGGAGATGAAGGACTTTGTAGAGCTTGACGGGCGCTTTGCTTACTATGCCCAGCTGCATGGTTGGACCGAGATGTACAACGAACATAAACGCTGTTTTGACTTTAAGAGCGATGAGAATACCGAACGTATGGGCGCCTACGATGTGAAAACAGCTGTTTACCGCTTCTGTCGTATCTTGGGCGTTACACCTACCTATATGATGGGTGACGGTATTGAGTATGCCGACGGACGTAACCTGCAGGCAAAGAAGATGCAGGTGTTCCGCAACGAAATCCGCAATGGCTCAATGGGGCAGTGGATGTCGGTGTTCTATCACGAAGACCCCAATGCCGACTTTACGGTAGAGTACTCGTACGAGCACGCTGTAGAGGACTGGCTGATGGCGATGGGAAAAATCGATCCCTCGCAGCGTTACTACAAGCGTTTTATCGATGCCCGCGACGAAACCCAGCGCCGTGTGGCATTTGTGAAGGACAGTTGGAAGCGCGCCAAGACCAAAGAGAAAATATGGCGTACGGCCTTCTATACCCTGAGCGGTATCTGGTTGGTATTCGTACTGATATTCGGCGTTACCAATCCTGAGTATATCCTTACGCATACCTTTATCAGCATAGGTCTGCCTCTGGGCGGTATGACAGGTATGATTGTGGCCACCCGCTCGTTCTTCAAGGGCTACGACTTTATGTTCTCTTTCTTGTGGGGACTAGTGGGCGCGTTTACGTGCTTTATACCTATTATTATATTAAAGTATATAGGTGCATCGCATCCCATGCTGTTTAATATCGCCATTATTGTTATTACGCTTATCTACATGCTGGTTTGTCACCTCACAGATTTCCGTGGTAATGAGAAGGCCGACAGTCGATTGATATCCGAAGTGCTCGAAAATGATATGAAATCGAACTTGATAGAGCCGTTGTACTACACCTTTAAGGCCCGTTCGTATAAGTTTAAGGGCTCTAAGTTCGGTTTGCTTAACGATGTAACCGATCAGGTTCGTTCTATCACCGGCGAGAGTGTGCTGCACTACGTGCTGTGGAGCTTGCTGATGCTGGTATTCGTGGTATCGTTTGTGGTATTCAGCCCATCGATGCTGAACATTGCCAATCCTAACAGTCACATGAAGGAGGCCCCTAAAAGTATTATTAAGAAAATAGATAGAGACGCATAATATAAAATGGTTTGTCAGAATTGTCATAAAGAAAACAGAAGCAAAGCAAAGTTCTGCAAGTGGTGCGGACAGCAGCTTGTTACTACTGACTTGCTTGATAAGCTGGTTGGCCTCGACGAGGTGAAGAACCAGCTGAAAACCATTGTCGATACCTATACGTTTCTGCGCTCTCGCAAGGATATCTCTAAAGCCCGCATTTCGCTTAACGCCATCGTGATTGGTGATACAGGTACGGGTAAAACGGCGCTGGCTGAGATTCTGCGCGATTACTTCTATCAGCACAAAATCATCGAAAAACCCCAGCTGATGATGGTAGATGCCGTAGATTACCAGCGATTCGTCGACAAATGGGATGAAAATATCAAGAAAGCTAAGAATGGTATATTGTTCTTCGACAATGTGCAGAAGCTGTTGCCCGATAAATACTCTAACCAGGTGAACCCGCTCGACAAGCTGTTTGTAGAGATGGACAAATGGGAGGATAACCCCATTGTGATTATTTCCGGACTCTCGAAGGGTTTGGAGGATTTCTTGGAGAGCAACCCAGCCGTAGCCAACCGTTTTAAGTATACCTTCCGTATGACCACTCCTAACTTCCAGGAGCTTACAGAGATCTGTAAGCTGAACCTGCAGCTCAAGTATGGCATACAGGAGTTCTCGCCCGAAGCTGATAAACAGTTATTGCGTTTCTTTAAATATCGGGTTAAGATTAAGGACGAGACCTTTGGTAACGGACACTTGGCTAACAAAACAGCCGAGAATATTTTTACCCAGTACATCAGTCGTGGCGCCAATGCTACAAGGGTAGAGTTGAGTGACATCACGGGTTATGTACCCGAGGAACGCTCGATGGAGGATATCCTGCGCGATCTGGACAGCTACATTGGTATGGACGAAGTAAAGGCCGCTGTAAAAGAGATGGCCTACTCGGTACAGAATGCCATGCAGCGCGCCGAGCGAGGATTGGGCGAGCAGGAGAAAATGTCGATGCACATTATTCTTACAGGTAACCCAGGTACAGGTAAAACCACCATTGCCCGTAAGTTGGGCGAAATTCTGGCTGCCATCGGCTATCTGGATAGCGGCCACGTAGTAGAGGTGGATCGTGCCAAGATGGTAAGTCAGTATCAGGGCGAAACACCTAAGGTGGTTGATGCTCTTTGTGATAAGGCTAAGGGCGGTATCCTGTTTGTGGATGAGGCCTACACCTTGGCCCCTGTGAGTGCGTCGGGTGATCGTGATGCCCAGGGCGCACAGGCATTGGAGAAACTGATGAAACGTATGGAGGACGATCGCGGACAGTTTATCGTGATTGCCGCTGGTTATCGCACGGAGATGGAGAACCTGTTCCGTGTGAACCCAGGTTTCCGCAGCCGTTTCAATTACTTCCTCGATATCAAGGACTACTCGCCAGCCGAGCTGTTCGAGATTATGCAGGTATTTGCCAAGCAGAAGAAGTACATCTTCTCGCCGGATGCACAGGCACTTACTCAGAAGATGATCAAGGAGATGTACGACTCGCGCGACAAGGACTTTGCCAATGGTCGTACCATGCGTACGCTCTTCGACCAGATTTGCAAGAAACAGGCCCAGCGCCTGCAGGGTGCAAACATATCGATGATGAGCAACGAGGAGCTCATGACCATCGTACGCGACGATATCCCATACGATGCACCACAGACCGTAAGCGTCGACGACTGTCTGAAGAAACTCGACGGTCTGGTTGGACTTTCGGGTGTGAAGAAGGAAATTGCCAACCTGGCGGCCTTCCTGAACCTGCAGATTGCACGTGGCGAAACCAACACCTTCCAAGGCAAACACTATGTGTTTACCGGTAATCCTGGTACGGGTAAAACTACAGTAGCCCGTATCATGGCCGATATCTTTAAGACGCTGGGCGTTGTGGCTCGCGGACAACTGGTTGAGGCTGACCGCTCTAAACTGGTGGCTGGTTTCTCGGGTCAGACGGCCATCAAGACCAACCAACTGGTTGATCAGGCTATGGGTGGTGTACTGTTTATCGACGAGGCTTACACGCTGAAGTCGAACGATGCTGACAGCTTTGGCGCTGAGGCTATCGACACGCTGCTGAAACGCTTGGAAGATGATCGTGGCAAGTTTATTTGTATCGTGGCTGGTTATACCGACCAGATGCACGACTTTATCGATACCAACCCGGGCTTGAAGAGTCGCTTTACACAAACCATCCACTTCGACGACTATACGCCCGACGAGCTCACGGAGATTTTCCTGCATCTCGCATCTGGCAAGAATTTCACCGTCGACGAGGAGACCAAGGCTGCTATTCACCGTATGTTCGAGCAGCTCTATTTGCGTCGCGATAAAAACTTTGGTAATGCCCGCGAGGCACGCCGCATCTTCAACGAGGCTGTAGAGCGCCAGAGTCAGCGTCTGGTAAAACAGATGACCAGTCCCGACTTCAAGGAGAGCGACATGTTCGCGCTCACCACCGCCGATCTTCCCTTGTCTCAGGGCGAGACCGCACGTCCGCTCGACGTGGTGCTCAACGAGCTCGAAGAGTTTATTGGTATGCGCTCTGTCAAGGATTCTATCCGTCGTCTGGCCGTACAGAGCATGTTCATGAAGCAGCGTGCTGCTATGGGTGCTGGCAGCGTTCAGCAGATGTCGATGAACTTTGTGCTTACGGGTAATCCGGGTACAGGTAAAACATCGATTGCCCGTAAAATGGGTGAGATACTCCAGGCGATGGACATCCTGCCTACATCTCGTGTTATCGAGGCCAGTCGTGCAACGTTGGTTGGTAAGTACATGGGCGAAACGCCTAAGATAGTAAACAGTATGTGCGATAAGGCTATGGGCGGTATCCTGTTTATCGACGAGGCTTATACTCTGAGCGATGGTGGCGACATGTACGGCAAGGAGGCTATCGACACACTCATGAAACGTATGGAGGACGATCGCGGTAAGTTTGTGGTTATCGCCGCAGGCTATAAAGATAAGATGGAGGAGTTCATGATGATGAACGCCGGACTGGCCAGCCGATTTACCCACAAGTTACACATCGACGACTACGATCCTGATGAGCTGCTGGCTATTTACAAGCACATGGCTCAGAAAGAGCAGTACCAGTTCACGCCCGATGCTGAGCTTAAGGCACTCGACAAGATCTATAAGATGGTACTTGCCAAGACCGATTCGTGGGGTAATGCCCGTGAAATGCGCAATCTGCTCGATTCTACCATCCAGCACCTGTCGGAGCGCGTATCAGCGTTGCCGGCCGATCAGGTTACAAAGGAAACATATCAGATAATACTACCAGAAGATATTTAACGAAATATGATTATTTGTCCAGCTTGTAAAGAAGAAATAGAAGACGATTCACATTACTGCGACCAATGTGGACAGCAGTTGCTGTTCTGTAAGCAGTGTGGTCATGTGGGGCTTGGACGTCGTTGCACACGTTGCGGCGGCATGATGGCTTTGCCTGCAGGTAGCATGGCAGCAGCCAATGCCGGAGCAAATCCTATGGGCACTCCCATGGGCACTCCGATAGGTAATCCAATGGGAAATCCTACCGGTAATCCTGTGGTAGGGGCAGCTGTACGCTCTGGTGTTAATATCAGTGTTACACCAAGTGCCTCAGTATCGCGCGCCGCAAATGTACCACCAGCACAACAACAGCAGCAGCCTGTATCACCTCGCACATCCAATGCGCAGAATATTGCTGCCAGCATATCTGTAGGTCCTGCTATCTCTATAGCCCAGGCTGGTGCAGGACGTTCAAGTATGCCTATGATGACGTTGGTTAACGAAAGTCTCAATATACGTATCACAGCCATGAACGGTGCCATTATCGGTCGCCGTAAGGGACCGTATGTTCAGTTCTTCGAGCAGAATTCATACGTATCGGGTATTCATGCCCAGCTGAAGTACAAATCAGGCGCAGGTTGGTTCGTTATCGATATGAACTCGTCAAACGGTACCAGGATTAATCAGAATCCTATTCAGCCAGAAACAGAGAATCCGTTGAAGAATGGCGACGTGCTGTCGATTGCCAACGTCAACCTTCAAGTAGTAATTAGATAGTAATATTTTAAAAACAATGATAACAATACACATGACAGCAGCCAGTAAAGTAGGCTGCGTGCGTAGTCAGAATGAAGACATGGTGCTGCTTGGCAGTCATTTCGTGAGGAATGATGCTTTTAGCACACGCGTAGACCTAACCAATAGCGACCGTTATATCATGGCTGTGGCCGATGGTATGGGTGGACATAATCGTGGCGATGTGGCCAGTAGCGATGCGCTGCATAACCTGGAATTCTATTTTCACGATCTTCCCACAGGTCTTAGCTCCGAATCTGTAAAAGGTAAGTTTGAGGATTGGTTAGATTCCATCAACAACATCATCGATTCAAAGGGTCGCTCCGACGAGCAGTATAGAGGTATGGGTACCACTTTGGTAGGCTTGGCCTTCTATGAGGGCAAGTTCTTTACACTGAATTGTGGCGATAGTCGCTTGTATCGTTTCCGCGATGGCGATCTTGTCCAGCTTACATCCGATCACTCGCTCAGTAACATGCTTGGCTCTTCGCAGCACTCTAACGTCATCACTAACTGTATCGGTGGCGGTGCTACAAGCTCGTTTATCGATATTGTGAACATAACCGATGATATCAAGGAGGGTGATGTTTACATGCTGTGCAGCGACGGACTGTCCGATATGTTGCCCGATTCCATTATCTACACACTTCTTGCCGAAGGTTCTGACGCCAATAACCTCTGTGATGCCGCTGTGGCTGCTGGAGGCTTGGACAACGTGTCGTGCTGTGTGTTGCAATTCTAAAAAAAGAGAGGAAAAATAAGAAATGCCACTAAGATTACCAGACAGACTGCCCGCTATTGATATTCTGAAGAACGAGAATATCTTTGTGATGGATAACTCGCGGGCAACAACACAGGATATCCGTCCGCTGAAGATTGTAATTCTGAACCTGATGCCTCTGAAGATTACCACAGAGACCGATTTGGTTAGATTGCTTTCAAACACACCATTGCAGATGGAGATTAACTTTATGAAGTTAAAGAGTCATACCCCAAAGAACACGCCGATTGAGCATATGATGATGTTCTATCGCGATTTTGAATCGATGCGCAATGAGAAGTTCGATGGTATGATTATTACAGGTGCGCCTGTAGAGACGATGGACTTTGAAGATGTAACCTACTGGGACGAGATTACCGATATTTTTGCATGGGCCAAAACCCACGTCACAAGTACCTTATATATATGTTGGGCAGCTCAGGCTGGCCTTTATTACCATTATGGTGTGCCCAAGTACCCCTTGGAAAAGAAGATGTTCGGCATCTTCCCACAAACACCTGTGGATACCAAACTGCCCATCTTCCGTGGGTTCGATGATGTGTTTATGATGCCTCACAGTCGTCATACCGAGATACATCGCGAGGATATTCTGGCTAACCCCGAGCTTACGCTGTTGGCCGAATCACCCGAGAGTGGTGTCAGCATGGTGATGGCGCGTGGCGGTCGTGAGTTCTTCATTACCGGTCACCTGGAGTATGCGCCAAACACACTCGACAATGAGTATAAGCGCGACCGTGGTATCCGCGACGATGTGGATATGCCAAAGAATTACTATCGTGATGATAATCCTGATAACGCACCAGTAGTAACCTGGCGTGCACATGCAAACCTGCTGTACAACAACTGGATAAACTACTACGTTTATCAGGAAACACCATATAATATCGACGAAATTAAATAAGCTTAGTGACTGCATTAGAACTTTTAGCTCCAGCCAAGAATTTGGCTTGCGGCATAGCTGCCATCGATCATGGTGCTGATGCCGTTTATATCGGTGCGCCCAAGTTTGGCGCCCGTGCAGCCGTTGGCAACAGTATCGACGATATTCGCGAACTTTGTGATTATGCCCATCAGTTTGGTGCCAAAATCTACGTTACGCTCAACACCATTGTTTACGATCATGAGCTCGACGAGGCGCAGAAACTGATTAACCAGCTGGCTGGGATAGGCGTTGATGCCATCCTGGTGCAGGATATGGGCTTGCTGCAGTTTATGCAGGATAAGCCTTTCGAGATTCATGCCTCTACGCAAACCGATAACCGTACAGTCGACAAGGTACGTTGGCTCAAGCAGGTAGGTTTTTCGCGTGCCGTTCTGGCGCGTGAGCTTTCGGCCGAGGAGATTGCCGAGATTCATCGCGAGGTGCCCGACATCGAACTTGAAGTTTTTGTGCACGGTGCTTTGTGCGTCAGCTATTCGGGTATCTGCTATGCCTCGCAGCATTGTTTCCAGCGTAGTGCCAACCGTGGTGAGTGCGCCCAGTTCTGTCGCATGCGTTTCTCGTTGGTCGATGCCGATGGGGTAGAGATAGAACACGAGCGTTACCTGCTTTCGCTCAAGGATATGAACCAGAGCGATAATCTGGATAAACTCATCGAGGCTGGTGCCGTATCGTTTAAGATCGAGGGCCGTCTGAAGGATGTTACTTACGTTAAGAATGTTACCGCTGCCTATAGCGAGCGCCTTAACGCCTATATCCGTAAGCATGCCGATCAGTATTATCGTGCGTCGAAGGGCCGTTGCGAATATACGTTTACGCCCAATCTTAATCGCACGTTTAACCGCGGCTATACCACTTACTTTATGAATGGCCGGCAGCCCAATATCGCCTCGTTCGATACACCTAAGGCTGTGGGCGAATTTGTGGGTAAGGTTAAGGATATTCGGCACGATAGCTTTAACGTGGCCGGTACCGCCAGCTTTGCTAACGGCGACGGCTTGTGCTTTCTGAATCAGGACCGTCAGTTCGAAGGTTTCCGTGCTAACCGTGTGGTGGGTAATCGCATCTATCCTTTTAAGATGCCTGCTGGTTTGCGCCCGGGTATGTCGCTCTATCGTAACAACGATCAGGAGTTCGAGCGTATTCTCTCTAAGCCCAGTGCTACACGTAAGATTCCTGTAAACATAGCCTTGTGTGCTGTGGATGATGGCTTTGAGTTAAGTGCCGAAGGTGTAACGGTACACTTTGCGGCCGAACATCAGATAGCCCAGAAGTCGCCTCGCGAGAATCTGGTTCGTCAGCTCTCTAAGTTGGGCGATACCATCTATGAGTGCCAGGAGGTAAACGTGCCTGATGATTTTAATTATTTCATCCCCAACAGTCAGCTCACCGATATGCGCCGTCAGCTGGTCGAGGCCCTTGTGCAGCCCCAGCGTCAGGTAAAGCAGGCCAAGGTGGGGGTTAATCCCGGCGTCGATAAGCTCAGCTATCAGAATAACATCTCCAACCGTCAGTCGGCAGCCTTCTATGGTACCGATAAGCTTTCTGCCTATGAGCTGAAAGATGGCGACGGACCTATCATGCAGTGCCGTCATTGCATTCGTTATTCGTTGGGCTACTGCGTAAAGCGTGGCGGCAAGCGCCCCATGTGGCACGAACCGCTTTCTCTTGTATTAGGCGATGGACGCCGGTTCCGTCTTGAGTTTGATTGTCAACATTGTCAGATGAACGTCTATGCGTCGACTCGTTAGTTTCCTGTTCGTCTCCATCCTGTTATGTGGCTGCTATAACCGTGGCCCCATCACGCCCGATGCCTGGGATCTGACCGAGCAGCAGCTCGACTCTATCTCGTTCTACACCACTCATCACTACACCCAGAACTATAACTTTGTGGTAACGGGCGACTCGCTGGTGGTTGTAGAGCAGCAGCCCGAGGATATGTCGGTGCCCGATGTGGTAACGTTTGAGCTGCAGTCGATAGGTGAGGAGTTGAAGAAGGATTCTATCACCCTGCGTCGCAACGAGCATGTGGTGGTGGCTGATATTAAGACAGTACCCACCGATACCATTGATTCTGTTTGGGTAAAGGTGGCGCGCGATCAGCTTACTTTTGGATGGGTACACGAAAACGAGCTTCTCTCAAAGGTGTCGCCCGATGACCCAATCAGTCAGTTCATCGATTACTTCTCCGATAAGCACCTGTTGGTGTTTATGGCTTTCTGCGTGCTCACGGGTGCCGCTTATGGTTTGCGCCGCCTGATGCGTAAGGGGTGTAAGATTGTGCATTTCAATGATATCGCCTCGTTCTATCCCACAGCGCTCTGTCTGCTCATAGCCTCGTCGGCTGTGCTTTATAGTAGCATCCAGCTGTTTGCCCCCGAAACCTGGCGACATTTCTATTATCATCCCTCGCTCAATCCGTTTGCGCTGCCTTTCTGGCTGGGCGTATTCATCTCGTCGGTATGGGCGCTCATCATCTGGTCGTTAGCAACCGTCGATGATGTGTACCACCGTTTGCCCCTGGGCGAGGCCATCATGTATTTGGTAGGATTGGCAGCCGTGTGTGCTGTTATCTATGTGGTGTTCAGCATCACTACCTTGTATTATGTAGGCTATCCGTTGCTGATAGCATACTTCTATTTCGCCATCAAACGTCTGAAGCTTTAAACCAGCATCAGGTCGCTCATAATCATATCGCTTACAAAGAGTCCTTCTTTTGTGAGCGATATTTTTTGGTCGTTGAGTTTCAGCAATCCCGCCTCCAGATGGCGCTGGGCGTTTTTCATACAGTAGGTACGCTGCTGGTCGGTCAGCGTGCTCAGGTCCAATCCCTCGCAGGTGCGCAGGGCCACGGTCACGGCATCGTTATAGCGTGTGTCCTCGTCCAGCGTCTCTGCCTCAAAGCATCGCTCGCCTTGCTCCATGGCGGTGATGTACTGCTGGATATCGGCTACGTTCCAGCTGCGTGTCTGGATGTCGAACGAGTGGGCGGCGGCGCCGATACCGATATACGGTATGCCCTTCCAGTAGCTGCTGTTATGGCGCGAACGATAGCCCGGGCGGGCAAAGTTTGATATCTCGTAATGTTCGTAACCGGCTGATTCCAAGCTGTTTATTAATGTAAAGTACATCTTTCGCTCTAACTCCTCGTCAATCTCGGCCACCTTGCCTTGCTCTAACAATCGGTAGAGTGGGGTGCCCTCTTCGTACATCAGGCAGTAGGTAGAGATATGCTCCACGTTCAGCTGCAGCGCCTCGTCGATATCCGCCTGCCATTCTTCAAGTGTCTGGTTGGGAAAGCCGTACATCAGGTCGATGCTGATATTCTGGAATCCTGCTTGGCGCAAGGTTGCTACAGCCTGATGCACCTGTGCCGACGAGTGACGGCGACGCAGAAAATGCAGACGTTCATCGTTAAAAGTCTGTGCGCCCATGCTCACACGGTTGATGGGCAGCTGCTGCAGGGCGGCAGCCAATTCGGGTGTCACGTCATCCGGATTCACCTCGATGGTCACTTCGGCATCGTTTTCCACCTTATTATATATATAGATGGCATCGAAAATCCGGTGCAACTGTGGAATGGTAAGCTGACTGGGCGTGCCGCCGCCAAGATAAATAGTGCCTAAACTCCCCTCCTTTTGGGGATGGGTTGGGGGGAGGCTTCTCATTTTTATCTCCTGGCAAAGAGCATCAACATAGCGCTCGCGAAGCGCCAGCCTCGTGGTAGAATAGAAGCCGCAGTACACACATCGGCTGCTACAAAACGGAATATGTACGTATAAACCTGCCATTATTTTCGAATTTTGCCGGCAAAATTACAAATTTAGTTTAAAATTTGGAAGAAAGTTTTGGTGTTTTCTCAAAAAATAACTAATTTAGTCCCCGATAAAATTAGTATTCACCTAAAACTGAAACGATATGAAAGTATATCAAACTAACGAAATCAAAAACATTGCACTCATTGGCAGTGCGGGTAGCGGCAAGACAACTCTTGCCGAAAGTATGGTCTACGAAGCTGGCATCATCAAGCGCCGCGGTTCTGTAGAGAGTAAGAACACCATGAGCGATTACTTCCCCGTTGAGCAGGAATATGGCTACTCGGTGTTCTCAACTGTTTTTCATGTAGAATGGAACAACAAGAAGCTTAACATCATCGACTGCCCAGGTTCTGATGACTTCGTAGGTGGTTCTATTACTGCAATGAACGTAACCGATCAGGCTGTTATTCTTATCAACGGTCAGTATGGCCCCGAGGTAGGAACGATGAATGCCTTCCGCAATACCGAGAAACTCAAGAAACCCGTTATCTTCCTGGTAAACCAGCTGGATCGCGAGAACTGCGATTTCGATCAGATTCTCAACCAGCTCAAGGAGATCTACGGTCCTAACTGTGTGCCCGTTCAGTATCCTATCGCCACAGGTCCTGGCTTCAATGCTGTTATCGACGTGCTCCTGATGAAGAAGTACTCTTGGAAACCCGAGGGTGGTGCTCCTATCATCGAGGATATCCCAGCCGATCAGTTGGAGAAGGCTAAGGAGATGAAGGCAAAGCTGGTTGAGGCTGCTGCCGCTGGCGACGATACACTGATGGAGAAGTTCTTTGAGAGCGAGGACCTGAGCGAGGACGAGATGCGTGAGGGTATCCGTAAGGGTATGGTAACACGCAGCATCTTCCCTGTATTCTGCGTTTGTGCAGGTAAGGACATGGGTGTTCGCCGCTTGATGGAGTTCTTGGGTAACGTGGTTCCTTTTGTAAGCGATATGCCTGTTATCCAGAATGCTGCCGGTCAGGATGTTCCTGCCGATGCCAGCGCACCTGCATCACTCTATTTCTTCAAGACAGGTGTCGAGCCCCATATCGGCGAGGTATCTTACTTCAAGGTAATGAGCGGTAGCGTTAAGAGCGGCGACGACTTTACCAATGCCGATCGTGGTTCAAAGGAGCGCATAGGTACTATCTACGCTTGTGCCGGTGCCAACCGTATTCAGGTTGATCAGCTGGTAGCTGGCGATATCGGTTGTACCGTTAAGCTCAAGGATGTAAAGACTGGTAACACCCTGAATGGTAAGGATGTCGAGAATAAGTTCAACTTCATTAAGTATCCTAACTCTAAGTTCTCTCGTGCCATCAAGGCCGTTAACGAGAGCGAGACCGAGAAGATGATGACCGCTCTGCAGAAGATGCGTCAGGAGGATCCTACATGGGTAGTTGAGCAGTCTAAGGAGTTGCGCCAGATTATCGTTCATGGTCAGGGTGAGTTCCACCTGCGTACCTTGAAGTGGCGTATGGAGAACAACGAGAAGATCCAGATCGAGTATATCGAGCCAAAGATTCCTTATCGTGAGACTATCACTAAGATGGCCCGTGCCGACTATCGTCATAAGAAACAGTCGGGTGGTGCCGGACAGTTTGGTGAGGTACACCTGATTGTAGAGCCTTACACCGAGGGCATGCCCGATCCTACATCGTTCAAGATCAACGGTCAGGAGTTCAAGATGAACATCAAGGGTAAGGAAGAAATTTCTCTCGACTGGGGTGGCAAATTGGTATTCATCAACTCGGTTGTTGGTGGCGCTATCGATATGCGATTCATGCCTGCTATCCTTAAGGGTATCATGGAGCGCATGGAGCAGGGCCCACTCACCGGTTCTTATGCCCGCGACGTTCGCGTGATTGTTTACGATGGTAAGATGCACCCAGTTGACTCTAATGAGCTTTCGTTCATGCTGGCTGCCCGTAACGCCTTCTCGGCTGCCTTCAAGGAGGCCGGGCCAAAGGTGCTCGAGCCTATCTACGATCTCGAGGTGCTCGTACCAGGCGACTACATGGGTGATGTAATGAGCGACCTGCAGGGCCGTCGTGCCATCATCATGGGTATGGATTCTGAGGCTGGCTATCAGAAGCTGAGTGCTAAGATTCCTCTCAAGGAGCTCTCAAGCTACTCTATCGCCCTCAGTTCTATCACCGGTGGTCGTGCATCGTTCTCTACCAGCTTCTCAAGCTACGAGCTCGTGCCAAACGATATCCAGCAGGCACTGATCAAGCAGCACGAGGAGGAGATGAAGGACGAGGATTAATACGCCCCTACTATTTGTACATTGAATATGGTAGAATCCCTGCTATTTGGTTAGCAGGGATTCTTTTTTAATTGCATATTTGCAACTAAAATGTCATAATCTTGTTAAATTTGCGAAATCAGCCCGAAATAATTAACAAATTCGGTACGTCGTTTTAAGAAATAGCTTATCTTTGCAATCGATATGAAGAAAAGTACGATTTGGATCATAGCAATAGTCATGGGCCTCTCATTTGTAGGGCTTCTGTACCTTCAGATCTCGTACATCGAGGAGATGGCGAAGATGAAGAAGGAACAGCTCGACGAGTCGGTTAAGCGTAGCCTCTATCAGGCATCGCGTAACCTGGAGATGAACGAGACCCTGCGTTATCTCGAGAAGGATGTGAAGGAAACCGAGCGCAAGGCCTATAAGCAGGACTCTGTGATGGTGGATGGTCTCGACGGCACCATTAAGCACTCACACCAGTTTGCTGTAGCTGCCGACGATGGTACCGTTTACTCAAGCTTCGAGCTCAAAACGTTTGCCATCCGTCCCGCCAACGTGCCCAAGGCCATGATTCTGCGTACCGATAAGAACAGCATCTCCGAGGCCTCTAAGTCGCTGCAGGAGATTGTGCGCAACCGTTATGTATATCAGAAGGCGTTGCTCGACGAGGTAGTTTACAACATCCTCTATACCGCCAGCGATAAACCTCTGAAGGAGCGCATCAACTTCAAGCTGCTCGATCAGGATATCCGTACCGAACTGCTCAACAACGGTATCAACATCCCATACCACTTCCGCGTGGAAACCGCCGATGGTCGCGAGGTGTACCGTTGTCCCGAATACTCATCCGAGGGCGAGGAGGGCGTTTACTCACAAACGCTGTTCAGTCACGACCCCTCATCAAAGATGGGCGTGGTAAAAATCCACTTCCCCGACATGAGTTCGTACATCTTCTCAAGTGTGCGTTTCATGATTCCGGCAGTTATCTTTACCTTCGTGCTGCTGCTCACGTTCCTATTCACCATCGTGGTCATCTTCCGTCAGAAGCGACTCACCGAGATTAAGAACGACTTCATCAACAACATGACCCACGAGCTCAAGACGCCTATCGCCTCAATCTCGTTGGCTGCCCAGATGATGAACGACCCCAGCGTTGCCAAGTCGGAGCAGATGGCCAAGCACCTGGGAGGAGTGATTTCCGACGAGTCGAAACGCCTGCGTTTCCTGGTTGAAAAGGTACTCCAGATGTCGATGTTCGATAAGAAGAGCATTGTATTCAAGAAGAAGGAGCTCGACCTGAACGAGATGGTTGAGAATATCGCCCAGTCGTTCACGCTCCGTGTAGAGCATACCGGCGGTAAGATCTATACCGATATCGAGGCTGTTGATTCAGCTATCTTTGTCGACGAGGTTCACTTCCAGAACGCTATCACCAACCTGATGGACAACGCTGTGAAGTACCGCAAGCCCGATGAGCCTATCGATATCTATATCAAGACCTGGAACGAGAAGGATCGTCTGTGCTTCTCAATCCGCGATACCGGTCTGGGCATCAAGAAGGAGAACGTGAAGAAGATCTTCGAGAAGTTCTACCGCGTTCATACAGGAAACGTGCACGACGTGAAAGGCTTCGGTCTTGGCTTGGCCTACGTGAAGAAGATTATCAACCTGCACGAGGGCGAGATCAAGTGCGAGAGCGAGCTGGGCAAGGGTACCACCTTTACTATTTCGCTGCCCATCCTGAAGGAGGACGAACAATAAACGTGATAATATAAATAAAATTTAATTAATAACACTTTAAAATTTAACGATGATGGACGACAAAATTAAGATTTTGCTTTGCGAGGACGACGAGAACCTCGGAATGCTGCTCCGTGAGTATTTGCAGGCCAAAGGCTTTGTTGCAGAACTCTGTGCTGATGGTGAGGCAGGCTTCAAGGCTTTCCTCAAGACAAAATTCGACATCTGTGTGCTCGATGTGATGATGCCTAAGAAGGATGGCTTCACACTCGCTCAGGAGATTCGTTCTGCCAACACAGACGTGCCCATTATCTTCCTCACAGCTAAGACCCTGAAGGAGGATATCCTCGAAGGTTTCAAGCTGGGTGCCGACGATTACATCACCAAGCCTTTCTCAATGGAGGAGCTCGTGTTCCGTATTGAGGCCATTCTGCGCCGCACTAAGGGTAAGAAGAGCCGCGAATCTACTGTTTACCGCCTGGGCCAGTTCACTTTCGATACCCAGAAGCAGTTGCTGCAGATTGGCGAGAAGCAGACCAAGCTTACCACCAAGGAGAACGAGTTGCTGGCTCTGCTCTGCAGTCACTCAAACGAGATTCTGCAGCGCGACTTCGCTCTGAAAACTATCTGGATTGATGATAACTACTTCAATGCCCGCTCTATGGATGTTTACATCACTAAGCTGCGCAAGCACCTGAAGGACGATCCACAGATCGAGATTATCAATATTCATGGTAAGGGCTACAAGCTCATTACTCCTGAGGTAGACGATGAGTAAACCGGGCATGGTGAAAAGAGGAATCATAAAAGCATATTTGGGAGTAGCACTGGTTTTGGCCGGTGCTCTCCTTTTATTGGTTAGTTATCTTACCGGCTTCACCCGTTATAACCTGGTGTTGCTTACCGGTCTGATTTTCATTGTTTTAGGCGCTGTTTTGCACGTTCGGCAACAGAAAAGAGGCGAAAAGTATTAAATATTCTTAAATCATAGGAATGTTCAATGTTCAATGGTCAATGTTCAATAAAAATTTTGTACCTTTGCACCCGCTTTAAGCAATAACATTATTAATTTATTTTATTAAGTAGTATGAATCAATACGAAACCGTTTTCATTTTAACTCCCGTTTTGTCTGATGAACAGATGAAGGAAACGGCCGCAAAATTCAAGAAGGTTCTCACCGATAAGGGTGCAGAGATCATCAACGAAGAGGCCTGGGGATTGAAGAAGATGGCTTATGCTATTCAGAAGAAGTCTACAGGTTTCTACTGCCTGGTAGAGTTCAAGGCTGAGCCAGAAGTGATTA
>JAEEGH010012226.1_pt1 | contig 19323 bp, 15 predicted proteins | sample 9134181 | NCBI WGS metagenome assembly JAEEGH01 (sample SAMN16246544, study PRJNA631951) | gut metagenome | biome: gut microbiome; feature: rumen; material: DP-attached | host: Bos | place: Iran: Karaj | collected 2018-10 | reverse complement strand
GGCCTGGCGGAATTCACCGTCTATGGGGAGAAGCATATCGCCAAGGAAGGCTGCATCGTGAATATCCCCGCTTCGCCCCCCACAGCCTGAAGGTGCTGGAGGACAGCGAGATCTACGACATGGGCGGCAAACCCCAGTGGTTCGCCTTCCTCCAGGACTATGAGGCCATCCGCACCTACGACCCCCAGCGGCTGGAAAAGCCGGAGACCCTGGCCGACCTGCGCAAAAAGTTCGGCGTTGAAGTCAGCGGCATCAAATACGAGGGCTGAAGCTATCGGAACGGAAAAAGAAAACTCAGGAGGCGCTTCGCAAGGAAGCGCCTCCTGCTCTATTCTCCAAAAAACCGACGGTTGATTTTCACCCGTTCAAGCACGGTCGGTCAGTCTTTTGCGGGAAGGGTGTCACTGAACACCATGAGATCAACGGCGACCTTCTCCGCCCCCGTCAGGGGCTTCCACACGCCGCGCTCATACAGCAGATCACAGGCCATGAGCGCGACCGTCGGACCGAGGAACGAATACATATTTTCGCACACGATCAGGTCCTGCATCTGGGGCGGGTAGTCACGGGCCTCGGTCATGGCGTATTCCAGCGCGGCGTCCGCGAACCTGCGCAGGATATCCTCGCTGACTGAAGGGATACGCTCGATTTCGTCCTTGACTTCATTCTGCGCAACCATGACGCAGACTTTTCCGCTGTCATCGACAAAGCCGCGATCACGGAGCCTCTTCCGCTTTTCCGCGTTGGCGGGGGTGTCGGGAAGCTGATCCGTCAGGAATTCGTAGAGCGCTTCGTAGTCCGAAGTGAGGTTGTTCTCCCAGGTACCGGCGCGGGTGGTGTAGTACGTATCGTGCGACCACGAGCTGACGGGGTATTTCCCAGACCCGCGGTCCATCGTCCCGCAGTACCAATAATTCTTTTGCGGGTTTTTCGGGTCATAATCCGGATCGGTACGGGTGCTTTCCAGATCAATATAGGCAATGAAATCCCCGCCTGCCGTTGTTTTGATACGGTATCGGGACAAATCGCGTTCCACGCCTTTGATGCAGGCGCCGGTGAGTTTGTGCAGGAGCACCGTCCTCTCAAGCAGTTCCCGGTTGTCCGTCGGAAGATACACCTCTCCGAGTCCTGATACCGCATCCCGGACAATGGGCCGGTATTCGTCCGCGAGGACCGCTGCCGCTTCCAGCTGTTTTTCGCGCAGCTTGTCGATGCGCTCGACGGAATACGTCAAGGGACTGAATCTCACGTAGGTGGTGAAGCGGTCCCCCTTTTCGCGGACAAGGAAACCGTTTCCTTCGAGCTTCGCGATCCGTTCCGCGAGAAACGCGGGCGTCACGCCGAGTTCATCCGCGATTTCCTCCACCGTCCGCGGCGTGAAATAGCAGCTGTAAACGATGTTGAGATCAAGTCGGTCGCCGAGATAGTCCTCCGGGCCGCGGTTGCTGCCGGGGTCGCCGCTGTGACCGAACGAGATGGCCTTGATCGGATTTATGCCGAGCTTTCCGATTTTGCGTTCCATCTGAAATGCCTCCTTCAATTCTTTCCGCGCCTTGTTCAGGTGCCATTTGACCGTCCCTTCGGGCATGGCGAGCGCTCGCGCGATGTCCCGAACGGATCTGTTTTCGTAATAGAACAGATACACGGCCCGTCGGCGGTTCTCCGTCAGGTAGGCGATTGCGAGCCGAAGATTCATGAGCTCATTATCAGCGTTCTCCGGAAGGAAGTCTTCTTCATAGGGGATCTCTATCCCGTCAAGAGAAACACCCTCGCGCTTTTTCTTCTGCGAGACATACTTCGCCCATGTGTGTTCGCTGATGCGCCAGATATAACCCTCGACGTTATAGATCTCATCCCGCCGCAGAAGCGAGGTGTAGACCTCTTCGACGATGTCCGAAGCCAGTTCTTCCGCCTCTGCCAGGGAAAACGACTTCTTCACAGCAAAGCCGTAGATTTTTTCGAGATAAGCCGTGATGACGGCGTCCGCTTTTTCTTTTTTCATGCTCTGTTCTCCGAATCGATTCGCCTGTATAGTGTGATCGACGGCCAAAAGGTTGGCGTGAATGGCAGAGTTTTCTTGTGTTTTTACCAAGAATCTGCGGGAAAGAGGATAAGGCGCGGGGTTTTCCGGTCAGCGGATAATTCCGAAACGCTTCCTTTTCGTCCGCATTTCAGCGACCGCGATTCCCCGAACGCCCGCAGATCCTCCGCGCAAGTCCCGGCGGGGAAATCTGCGGGTTTGTCCGAAGCCTGAAACGAACAGGCGCGGCCAATTTCGGCCGCGCCTGTTCGTTTTGTTCTTATTCAGCACCCGATGTTCCGGGCTGCGGTCCAGGCTTCGCTGGTGGTGGCCATGAGGTTCCGGGCCTTGAGGCAGTCCCCGATCTGGTAGAATTCCGCGGCGCAGAACCTGAGCGCGTCCGCCTCGTCCCAGCGGGGCTTCATCCCCAGGGCGTTGATCACGGTCTGACAGGGGATGAACCGCTCGTCGCCTTCTGCGCTGGCCTTCACGCCGTCGGGGAGGATGGCGTCGGCCTTCACGCCGTATTCCACCTTGATGTCGTATTTTTGTAGCTGGGAGGCATAGGTTCCCGCCGTGCCCGCAGCCTCGGAAGCGCTGCGCATCTCCAGGATGCGGACTTCCTTCCCCAGGGAGGCCAGGTAGATGGCCAGCTCCAGGCCGGTGGTCCCCGCGCCCAGGATGACGCTCCTGCCCTTGGCCAGGCTCGCGTCGGCAAAGACCTCCACGGCGGTCTTCACGTTCTCTCCCGTAAGGCCGGGGATGGGCGGCATGGCCGTGGAAGCGCCCAGGGCGGCCACGATGGCGTCGGGCTTCAGTTCCGCGCAGAGCTCCGGGGTGACAGGGGTATTCAGGCGCACTTCCACCCCCAGCTTTTCCAGCATGTACTTCTGCCGCTCGATGTAATCCCCGATCCGCTGCTTGAAGGGCACGTCTTTTTCGCAGAGGAGCACGCCGCCCAGCTCGCTTCCCTTCTCGCAGAGGATGACCTCATGGCCGATGCCCCTGGCGGTGATGGCGGCCTGCATCCCGGCGATGCCGCCGCCGGCGACCAGCACCCTCCGGAGGCTCAGGGGCTGGGGGACCCGGGCCGCCTCCCGCTCCTTGCCGGAGGCGGGGTTGATGGCGCAGAACAGCCGCCCGTCCTGGTAATCCTGGCCCACGCACTTGAAGCAGCGCAGGCACTTCCTGGCTTCCTTCTCCCGCCCGGATTTCGCCTTGATGGGCAGGTCCGGGTCGCAGATGAGGCCCCGGGCCATCTCCACGATGTCCGCCTTGCCGGAAGCCACGATCTCCTCCAGCACGTCCAGGCTGGTGAGGGCGCCGATGGTGGCCACATAGGAGTGCTTCACATGCTTTTTGATCTCCGCGGCATACTTCACGTTCATGGCTTCCTCCTGGAAGATGCCGGGATGGGTGTGGAAGTCGGTGCCGGGGGAGAAGAGGTTGCCGCAGGAGACGTGGATGATGTCCGCGTGGCCGTCCAGCTGCTTGGCGATCTCCACGCCCTCCTCGATGCCGTAGCCGCCCTCAAAGGCTTCGCTGCCGCTGATGCGCACCTCCACGGGGAAGTCCCGCCCGCAGCGCTTGTGGATCTCGTCGATGACGGCCACGGTGAAGCGGCATCGGTTTTCCGGGCTCCCGCCCCATTTGTCGGTGCGCCGGTTGGACTTGGGGCAGTGGAACTGGTGCAGCAGCCAGCCGTGGCCCGCGTGGACCATCACCATGCCGAAGCCCCGGCCCTTGGCGTACTCCGCGGCGGAGGCATAGGTGTCGATGACGTGGAGGATCTCCTCCTCCGTCATGGCCCGGCATTTCACCCGGCTGTCGTAGGGGTGGGGGCCGTCGCAGGGGCCGAGGACCATCCTGCGCCCCGGCTCGTCGCTCTTGATCCGGCCCGTCTTTTGCAGCTCGATGGTGGCCACCGCCCCGTTGCGGGTGATGGCGTCCGCCAGCTTCCCCAGGGCCTCCTTGTTCCACTTGCGCTCGGAGAGATTGGGGACCTCGTAGCTGTTGGGGGAGCCGATGCCCTCGTCGTCGATGTTGCACTCCCCGATGTTCACGGAGGCGCAGCCGCCCTTGGCCTTCCGCTCGAAATAGGCGATGTAATCGTCCGTGGGGGCCCGGTCCGGCGTGAGATCATAGAGCCCGGTGGGGGCGGAGAAAAAGCGGTTGCGGAATACCGTGCTGCCGATGCGCAGGGGCTGGAGGATGTGTGCGTACTTCATTCCGTTTTCCATATGCGTTCTCCTCATTTTATTTGTTCGATCAATTGCTTACGCCGTGGTGGGCGGCGGGACTGTCCTTCGTGAGGGGGCGCAGCTCGTAGCCGTTGTCCAGGCACCAGATCAGGATGCGCTCCACCGCCTCCACCGTATAGCCCTTGCTGTCGTGCATGAGGACGACGGAGGTCTGGCGGCGGGAGATGCCGTCGATCACATTCTGATAGACTTCATCCGGGTCGGTGGTGCCGCCGGCGTCCTCGCTGCTCACGTTCCAGTCGAAATACTGGTAGCCCCGCTCGACCACCGCCTGGGTCAGACGGGTCATGATGCCGGGGTTGAAGCTGCTGATGGTGTTGGAGCTGCCGCCGGGGAAGCGGATGATGTCGGCATACTGCCCGGTCTGCTTGTAGATGATGTCGTTCATCGCCTGCAGGTCCTCGAAATAGGCTTCCTCGCTGGCGTAGATGGTGTGGTAGTCGTGGGTGGCGCTGTGCACGCCTACGCTGTGACCGGCGGCGAATTCCTTGCCGATCACGTCGTTGTAGCCGTAGTTCACCACGAAGAAGGTGACCTTCACGTCGTATTTGTCCAGGATCTCCAGCAGGGTCTCCGTGTGCTTGCTGGGGCCGTCGTCAAAGGTCAGGTAGACGGTGCCCGCGGGCTTGCGTTCCACGGTGACGGTGCGCACGGCCTCCGTGCGGTTGTGCCAGCCGTCCTCCACGGTGTAGCGCAGCTCATAGACGCCGGGCGTCTCGGGGTCCACCGCGCCGCTGACGCTGACGAAGGCGGTGAGGTCCCCGTCGGCGTTGTCCATGGCGGTGTAGCCCGGCTCTACATAGGCCGTGCCGTAATCCAGGGTGAGCTCGCTGCCCCCCGCCAGGGTGAGGATGGGGGCCACGGGGTCGTCGTAGACGATCTGCCGCTGGGCCTGGGCCACGTTGCCGGAATGGTCCGCCACCCGGTAGTAGACGACGCCGTCGCTCTCCCGCCGCTCCACCAGGGAGGTAAGGTCCCCGTCGGCCTCGTCCACGGCGGAGAAGCCCTCCTCCTCATAGGCCGCGCCGGGCAGGGTGTAGGTCCCGGGGATCTGGCGCAGGGTGATGACCGGAGAAGTCCTGTCCACCACATGGATCAGGCGCCTGGCGTCGGCGGAGAACCAGAGGAAATCGGCGTGGTAGCGGATGGTATAGTCCCCCAGCTGCCGGGTATCCGCCGCGCCCTCGGTCCTGACCTTCGGGGAAAAGAGGACGGGAAGGAAACGCTCCTCTCCGAATACGGCCTTTGCGCCGGGGTCCGGCTGCTCCTGCCCGAATTCCACCGTCGTCTCCGCGCCGCCCGCCAGGTCGATGCGCAGCTGCCAGCGGCCCAGGAACAGACAGGCCAGGATCGCGGCCAGAAGGAGCAAGAGCACGACGATGGGCCATTTGGGGGCGGAACGTTTTCGTCTCTGTGTCATATTGCTCTACCTTCTCTATCCGTAACGCCTGCGGGCCCTGCCGCAAGCGCAAAACACGTTCTGAATCGTATCGTAACAGCTTTGCGCGGCTTTGGCAAGGTCACGAAGGGCGGTTGAGGCAAAAAAGTGAAAAACATGGAAAGGGGAGGGGAAAAGGCGCTATTGTTTCCGGGGATATTGTGTGATAAAATCCGGGTTAAAGAGCATCGGTCCGGCAGGAAATGTCTTGCGCCCATGACAAAAACTGCGGACCAGACTATAAGAAAGGAAAATGCGCCATGTATGCTTTCAAACCCTATACCGAGCGTGTCGCGCGGCTCCGCGACGCGGTCCGCGACCGGCTGATCGTGGCGGACGCGGAGAAGACGAGGCTGCAGCTGGAAGCGAAGAAAAAGTATCTCAAATACCCGCCCATGCTCCAGAAGCCCTATATCTCCCTCTATGTCCTGGAGCGCATGCCCCTGAACCTCCATGAGGACGAGTATTTCTTCGGCGGCCTGGGCAACAAGGGCTGGGGCGGCGCGGGCGGCTCCGCCTGGCTCAGCGTGGACATCGAGAACACCTGGCCCATCCAGGCCGACGGGCTGCACCACGCGCCGGACGACGACCCGCTCTACTCCCACCAGAGGCTGGCCATCGCCCCCGAGGATGTGAAGGAGCTCCGGGAGCTGTCCAAGGCCAGGGCGGAGCTGGAGGGCGGCTTCGAGGCCCAGGACTGGCTGCCCGACGGCGTGCAGGAGCTGTTCGTGCTCCAGGCCAACCCCTCCGGGAAGATCGGCGGCTGGCCCATCTATCTGCCCCCCGGACACCTGACCCCCGGCTACCAGAATATCCTGCGCCAGGGCTACGGGGCCATCCGGAAGAAGGCCCAGGATTGGCTGGATGAGCATGAAGGCAATATCATGGGGGACGACATCGGCAAGTATATGTTCTACAAGGCCGCCACCGTGGCCTGCGACGGGGCCATCACCCTCACCCGCCGCTATGCCGACCTGTCCCGCAAGCTGGCCGCAGAGGCCAAAGACCCTGCGAAAAAGGCGGAATTCCTCAGCCGGGCCGAGAGCCTGGACCACATCGCCACGGAGACCCCCCGCACCTTCTGGGAGGCCTGCCAGATGGCCCTGATGTACGACGTGTTCCTGAAGTCGGACAACGACCCCGGCGTCATCAGCCTGGGCCGCTTCGACCAGTATACCTGGCCCTACCTGAAGGCGGACCTGGAGGCCGGGCGCATCAGCCTGGAGGAGGCCCAGGAGCTGGTGGACGGCTTCTTCCTGAAGATCAACACCTTCTACGGCGGCAGCTTCGGCAAGACGGCCCAGACCGCCGGCATCGGCAACTCCTTCCAGCATACCACCATCGGCGGCACCGACCCCAAGACCGGGGAGGACGCGGTGAACCCGGTGAGCTACATGGTGCTGGAGACCCTGGCCCGGCTGGACCTCCACGACCCCACCATCTCCCTGCGCATCACCAAGGGCACCCCCCGGGAGATGTGGGACTGCGCCATGGCGGCCTCCAAGCGCGTGGGCGGCCTGCCCCTGCTGCAGAACGACGACATCATCATCCCCGCTCTGATGAAGGAGGTGGGCTTCTCCCTGGAGGACGCCCGCAACTTCGCCTTCATCGGCTGCCAGGAGATCACCGGCTTCGGCAACGATTATCCCGCGCCCAACGGCTCCGCCATGGGACATAACGGCATCTTCTGGGCCATCGCCCTGGTCATGGCCATCAACAACGGCATCAACCCCATCAACGGGGCCCAGTGCCCGGCCAAGGTCCGCTCCGGCTATCTCTACGATATGGAGACCATGGACGACGTCCGGGCCGCCTTCGAGAAGATCTGCCGCTGGATGCTCACCTGGAGCGCCTCCCTGAACAACCTGACGGAGCACGAATATCCCCGCCTTTTCCCCTTCCCCAACCTGTCCATCTCCACGGAGGGCTGCATGGAGTCCGGCAAGGATGTGTCCGAGGGCGGCGCGAAGTACAATTCCTACGGCGGCACCGCCACGGGCCTGGCCACCACGGCGGACAGCCTGACCGCCCTGAAGTACATCGTCTATGACAAGAAGATCGCCACCGGCCGGGAGTTCCTCCAGGCCATCCTGGACGACTGGAAGGGCCATGAGCCCCTCCGCCAGCGGGTGCTGCGGGAGGTGCCCCACTACGGCAACAACGATCCCTATGCCGACGCCGAGATGAAGTACGTCATGGACCTGTACTACAACATCACCCGCGCCTTCTCCACCTGCCGCTGCACCACCTACAAGTGCGGCACCTTCGGCGCCAGCGATCATGTGGTGCAGGGCGAGATCACCTGGGCTACCCCCGACGGCCGCAGGACCGGCGATCCCATCGCGGACGCCTGCAGTCCCGCCCAGGGCCGGGATGTCTGCGGGCCCACCTCCGTCTTCGAGTCGGCGGTGAACTTCGACCACGGCCATTACCTGGACGGCATGGCCCTGAATCTGAAGATCCATCCCTCCTCCATCCAGGAGGATGAAGGCGTCCGGAAGCTGGAGGACATGACCCGGACCTATTTCGATCAGGGCGGCATGGAGATCCAGTACAATGTGGTGGACGCCGACACCCTGCGGAAGGCCCAGAAGAACCCGGAGGATTACCACAACCTGGTGGTGCGGATCGCCGGCTTCTCCGCCTACTTCGTGGACATGACCACGGAGATGCAGAACGACATCATCTCCCGGGCGGAACATTCGGTGTAAGCGCAAAAATGAACCTTGCCCCGCGGACCGGAAACGGTCCGCGGGCTTTTCTCTTTACACAAATATGTGTTGTATGCTATACTAATAAAAAACTACCCGCTCCCCGGAAAAGGAGGAACCCGACCATGAAGATACTTTGGAGACTGGGCAAAGAGGCGATCCGGTACAAGGCCCTGTATATCATCGCCATCCTCTCCACCTTCTGCCTCACGGCGGTGAACCTGGCGGCCCCCAAGGTCCTCTCCGCCATGACGGGCCTGGTGGCCCGGGGGGTGGACAGGGCCGCCCTCAACCGGGTGTGGGTGCTCACCGCCATGCTGACCGGCCTGTATCTTCTGCGGGTGGCCTTCCGCTTCCTGAGCAATTATCTGGCCCACAAGGCGGCCTGGAACCTGGTGGGGGACCTGCGCACCAGGACCTACAACAAGCTGGAACGGATGCACCTGGGCTATTTCCACGACAAGCAGACCGGCGACCTCATGAGCCGGGTGGTGAACGACACCCGGGATTTCGAGCAGCTCTATGCCCACATCATCCCGGAGAGCTTCACCAATCTGGTGACCTTCCTGGGGGTGCTGATCGTCCTGCTGACCATCAACTGGAAGCTGGCCCTCATCACCTGCGCCCCCATCCCCCTGATCCTCCTTTCCGGGGTGATCTTCTCCAAGAAGGTGCGGCCCTATTTCCGCCTGACCCAGAAGAAGACGGGCGAGCTCAACGGCAAGCTCCAGGATAACCTGTCCGGCCTCCATGAGATCCAGTCCTTCGGCCGGGAGGACTATGAGACGGAGCAGGTGAACGAGAAGAACTTCGAGCAGGTGAACGCCCAGCTTTTCGCCCTGCGCCTCAGCGCCATCTTCCACCCCTCCGTGGAGTTCATCTCCTCCATCGGCACCATCCTGGTGGTGGCCTTCGGCGGCCTCCTGGCCTATCGGGAGGGCCTGGCGGTGGAGGCCGTGGTGGCCTTTGTGCTGTACCTGGGCCTGTTCTATGCGCCTGTGACCGGCCTTGCGAACCTGCTGGAGAACATGCAGCAGGCCCTGGCGGGGGCGGAGCGTGTGGTCGCCGTCCTGGACGCCCCCCTGGAGATCGTAGACAGGCCGAAGGCGAAGGAGCTGAAGGATGTGAAGGGGGAGATCGAATTCCGCCATGTGGACTTCTCCTACCTGGAAGGCATCCCCGTTCTGAAGGACATCTCCTTCCGCTGCGAGGCGGGGAAGATGCTGGCCCTGGTGGGGCCCACCGGCGTGGGAAAGACCACCCTCACCCAGCTCATCTCCCGCTTCTATGAGCCCACGTCGGGGAGCATCCTCATCGACGGGCAGGATATCCGGGACGTGACCATCGAGAGCCTGCGGCGGAATATCTCGCCCGTGCTCCAGGATACCTTCCTGTTCAACGGCAGCATCGCGGAGAACATCGGCTATGCCGTGCCCGAGGCCACCTTGGAGGAGATCCGGGCCGCCGCCATGGCCGCCAATATCCACGAGGACATCCTGGCCATGCCCGACGGCTACGATACCCAGGTGGGGGAGCGGGGCCTGCGCCTCTCCGGCGGCCAGAAGCAGCGCGTCGCCATCGCCCGGGCCATCCTGCGGCGCAGCCCCATCATCATCCTGGACGAGGCCACCGCCTCCGTGGACGTGGAGACGGAGCGGCAGATCCAGACCGCCATTGCCTCCATCGCCGGGCAGCGCACCATCGTGGCCATCGCCCACCGCCTCAGCACCATCCGCAACGCGGACATGATCCTGGTGATCGAGAACGGGCAGGTGACGGAGTGCGGCACCCATGCCCAGCTGGTGGCCCTGGGGGGCAGCTATGCCCGCATGGACCGCATCCAGGCCTCCGCCGCCGGCGGCATCGCCTGATACCGACAGACGAAAACAGGTCCGGCTGCAATCGCAGCCGGACCTGTTTCTTTATGTTCAGTTGTTTTCCCAGCTCTCCTGGAGGCACTTGCCGCAGGAATCGCACTTCTTGTCGGGATTGTACTTGCAGGGCACGGGGCCGTTGTAGTACATCTCCATGGTCTTGCCGTTGGGCATATCGTACACGCCGCCGAACATGGGGGTGAACAGGGTGGCCAGGAACAGAACCGGCTTGTTGACCTCCTTGAAGTTCAGGGGACAGTGGTACACGCCGGCGGGGATGCGGATGATGGTGGGCTTGGTGATGACGTAGGTCTCCGCCTCGTCCCCCTTGCCCAGGGTGAACTCGATCTTGGCGTCAAAGTCGAACACATTGGGGAAGGAAGCGCCCAGGAACACCAGGAACTCGTCCTTCACATGGCGGTGCTGGACGCGGTCCAGGAAGAAGGGCTTGACGAAGATCTGATAGCTCTGGTTGAATTCGCTTCCGGGGATCTGGCTGGCGCCGCGGAAATAGGCCTGGGGCTTCACCACGAAGTCCTCCGGGTCGCCCTCGGCCACCACTTCGTTCCGCTCCTGGGGGAATTCAAAGACCAGCTTGCCGAATTTGCTCTTTTTCTTCTCTTCTTCGGTCAGAACGTAGGTCTTCTCCGCCAGGGCCTCCTGCGCTTTCCGCAGATCGAATTTTTCGTTGTCCATGATTCCATTTCCTTTCTATAAATTCAAATTTTGTTTCCTTGTTCACATGGCGTCTTTGTCCTTCGGCGCCGCCGGTTCCTCCGCCGCGGTTTTGTTATTTACTCCATTATAGCGCAGTTCCGGGAAAACGGAAAGGGGAAATACGAAATCTGCGCCGCTTCTCCCGAAGTCCGGGGGCAATTTCAACATTTTGGTTGTCATGACCGGGGCCAGCCTGATAGAATAGCCGCATCAGGACCCGCCCTGTCCGGGCGGGGGAAAGGGGCCGGTACATATGAACTGCACGGACGATGGGCTTCAGGGGGGAAGACGGAGCATGGCGGTGAAGGAAGAAAGCGGAAGCCTTGCGGAAGCGGCGGAGGAGCTGACCGGGCTCCTGGAGAAGTACGCCGACGTGCAGGCACAGGGGTTCAGCATCGACCTGGCCTCGGACCATGGGCGGTGGGACGCCTGCATGAAGCGCCTGGGCCTGGGGGAAGCCTATGCCCGGATGGCGGACTGGCTCTGCCGCGCCTACCGGGAACGCTTCGGGGAAGAATTCCTGCTGACGGAAGCCTGCGTAGCCTGGGAGATCCAGTATCATGCCGACGCCTTTATGGCCGCCAAGGGCTACAAGCGCTATTCCCCCAATGTGACGACGCTGCTGTTCAGCAAAGAGGAGCTGGAATCCCACTGCAAGGTGGTGGACATCTCCCTGGAGGACGTGAACAATTGGAAGCAGCGCACCATGTTCCGCTACCGGAAGGGGATACGGGATTGTTACCGGGGCACGGAAAAGGACCCTTTCCGGCGGTAACGAACGCATAGAGAAGAATACGGGGGGACGGGATATGAGGATCGTTTTTGTCCGGCACGGAGAGCCGGATTATGCCCGCGACTGCCTGACGGAGCTCGGGCGCATCCAGGCGGAGAAAGCGGCGCAGCGGCTGCTGGGGGAGGGGATCGGGGAGATCTATGCCTCGCCCCTGGGCCGCGCCCGGGAAACGGCCCAGGCCGCCGCCGAGGTCCTGGGGCTGCCGGTAAAGACCCTGGACTTCATGGAGGAAGTGCGCTGGGGGAGCGCCGACGGGGAGGAGCTCTATGCCGGCGGCCATCCCTGGGCCATCGCGGACGAGATGGCCCGGCAGGGGATGGAGCTGAACAGGGCCGACTGGCGGGATGCCCCCTGGTTCCGGACCAACCGGGTCGTGGAATGTGTGGACCGGGTGGAGCGGGGGATCGACGAATGGCTGGCCGGCTTCGGCTATCTCCGGGAAGGGAAGCATTACCGCCATGCCGCGGAGGAAGAGCAGCACAAAACCGTGGCCCTGTTCAGTCACGGCGGCTCCTCCTGCGCCGCCATGGGCCATATCCTGGGCCTCCCGTTCCCCTATGCCATCGCGCTGCTCCACCTGGATTTCACCGGCATCACCGTGGTGCGGCTGGACAGCCGGGCCGGGATAGGGGCGATCCCGCAGCTGAAATGCTCCAACGATACCGCCCATCTCCGGGACGGGCAAAGCCTGTAAGCTGCCGGCAGCTTACAGGCTTTGCCCCCTCGCCCTGTTTTCACTCAGAGGCCGGGAGCGTCCTCGGGGAACAGCTCGCAAAGGGCGGTGAGTTCCCGCCGGTAGAGCATTTTCAGCATCTCGTGGTCCCCGGGGCGGGCGGAGAAGGCGGCCTTGGCCTCCTCCACGGTGAGCCAGCGGGGCTCCATCCCGGCCTTGGCTTCCCGTTCCGTCAGGTTCTGTCGGCACCGGCCCTCCACCGTGCCCAGATAATAGCGGTTAGTGTGCCGGAGATCGAACACATATTCCTCGATCACCAGCGCGCAGGCACTGGGCCGGATGAGGAACCCCGTCTCCTCCGCCACCTCGCGGATGCAGCAGGCCTCCTCCGTCTCGCCGGGCTCCAGCCCGCCCCCGGGGATCATCCACAGGCCGGAGCCGGTCTCGTGGGACAGGAGGAGCTTCCCGTCCCGCAGCACGATGCCCCGGCAGGCCGTGCGCGATCTGACCCACTTCCCGCCGTAGCTTTCTCCGATGATCTCGATCTTTTTCATGGCGCCAGGCCTCCCGACTGTCCCGAAGGTTCTCCGGAAATCATAGCAGATTCGGAGGCCCGGTTCAACCGCTGCGGGAAGCTGCCGGCAAAAGAGGCCGCAGGGAATTGCAAATGCGCCGGATTTGGAATATAATATCCTATGTATTGCATTGGGAACAGGAGGAAAGGAACATGCTTCTCACCAGTTGCCGATTCGATGCAGCCGCGGCGGTTCACTTCGGGGGACCCGCCGGGCGCGCCGCCGGGGTTTGCGGCGATAAAGCGCCCGCTTTTCTGTAAGGCGTCTCCATGGGATCGGCTGAAAAAAGCGCCCGGATCGGCACGGACCTGACCCAGGGCAGCATCGCAAAAACGCTTATCACCTTCGCCCTGCCCCTCATCGCCACCAACCTCATCCAGCAGCTGTACTCCGCCGTGGACCTGGCGGTCATCGGCCAGTTCACGGACAAGATCGGCACCGTGGAGGTGGCCCAGGGCAGCGACGTTTCGGACCTGGTGGCCCCTCTGGCCATGGCCTTCTCCACCGCGGGGCAGGTCTACATCGCCCAGCTCACCGGCGCCGGGGACAAGACCAAGACCCGGCATACCGTGGGCACCCTGCTCAGCTGGATGCTCCTCCTGAGCGTCTTCTTCACCGTGGGGGCCCTGACCCTGCGCTGGCAGATCCTGGGCTGGCTGAACTGCCCGGAGGAGGCCGTCGCCGGTGCGGCGGGATACCTGTCCATCACCGCCCTGGCTATGCCGGCGGTATTCATCTACAACGGCATATGCAGCGTCCTGCGGGGCATGGGGGAGAGCAAGCGGCCCCTGCTGTTCATCATCGTGGCGGCGGCGGTGAACATCGTCCTGGACGTCGTCCTGGTGGCCTGGTTCCACATGGGCGCAGCCGGCACCGCCGTCGCCACCGCCGCCTCCCAGTTCGGCTCCTGCATCGCCGCCTGCGTCTACCTGTATAAGAAGCGGGACGCTCTGGATCTGAAATTCAACTGGGATACCTTCCGGATCCGCTGGGAGCCCCTCAGGATCATTCTGGTCCTGGGCATCCCCCGGGTGGTGCAGAATATCGCCATCCACTTCTCCATGCTCTACTGCACGGCGCGGATCAATGCCTATGGCATCGTCCCCTCCGCCACCAACAGCGTGGGCAACAAGATCCAGCGCTTCTGCAACGTCTTTGTGATGGGCATAGACGGGGCGGCCTCCACCATGATCGGCCAGAACCTGGGGGCCCGGAAGACCGACCGCTGCACGAAGACCATCCGGGGCACCCTGGTGTGCACCATGATCCTGGCCACCGTCACCTCCCTGGTGGGCCTCCTCTTTTCCGACACCCTTTACGGCGTCTTCACCAAGGATGCGGAGGTCGTCGCCATGGGGAGGGCGTTCATGCAGATCATGGTGGCCACCTTCTACTGCGGCGCTCTCATGGGCCCCTTCTTCGCCATGGTCAACGGCTCCGGCTTCGCCTCCATGGGCTTCTTCATCGGCATCCTGGACGTGGTGTTCCGGGTGGGCATCAGCCTGCTCTTCGAGAAGCTCTTCCATCTGGGGGTTTACAGCTATTGGTGGGGCAACGCCCTGTGCCGGGTGGGTCCCATGATCATCTGCATGATCTATTATTTCAGCGGAAAGTGGAAAACGCGAAAACTCCTGACGGAATGACCGGACCGGGAGAATAGAAAATCTCATTCAGAGGAGCGGTGCCTATGCTGCGCAGTCTCATTTCCATCGTCGTGAATATCGTCTATTGCGTCGTCCTGAACCTGACGCTGTTTACGGACCGGGCCGTGATGCCCGGGGGAGAGGTGCGCCAGTGGCGGCACAGCGCCATCGGCCGCTTGGGCCTTTCCGGGCAGTCGGCGCTGGTATACCTGCAGCTCTTCTTCACTGCCGTCAGCCTCGTCACCAGCGGCATGATGCTCTTCGGCGTCAAAAACAGCACCGTAAAGACGATCCAGCTCGCCAGCACCATCGCTTCCACGGTCATGTTCATCGTCGTCATGATCGCCGCCGGCTTCGTGCACGCCAAATACGGCTGAGGGTCAGAACATGCTCAGGAAAATGCTGAGCACCATCCAGGCGGCCAGGGAGTAGAAATTGCCCTTTTCATCCCTGCCGCTTTGGAATATCTTCCGGGCCCGCTCCCGGTCCAGCAGCTCGAAGCCGCGAAACTGCTCCGCCCCCACCGCGCCGTTCTGGTTCAGCTCTCCCAGGTCGTCCAGGGTGATCTCGGCGCAGAGGAAGGCGTTGGACTCGTCCGTGATGCCGGGGGTGCAGAAGGCGCAGGGATTCAGGACGGTGATGCGGTCGCTCTCCTTCACCGTCAGGCCGCTCTCCTCCCGGATCTCCCGGATGGCCGCGCTCACCAGCGGCTCCGGGCCTTCCCGGTCCTCCGGGTCCAGCAGCCCCGCCACCGGGCTCAGCAGATACTGCCCCACGGGATAGCGGTATTCATAGCTCATGAGGAGGCGGGTCTCGCCTCCGGGAAGGTGCAGCACCACGGCGACGGTCACGGCGTCGGGGAGCATCTCCCGGAATTCCCCCTCCGTCTTTTTCACCACCAGCTCGTCCTTCCCCCGGCGGGAGGCCTCGTAATAGTGCTTTCCCTCGGCGTATTGAAGGTCGTAGCATTTCAGGAACCTGGATTCGTACAGGGTCTCGATCTTGTCCTTGTTCATGCTCATGTGCAGCGTTCCTTTCCGGTCCCGAAGGAGGTCGTGTTGCCTTTCGGGACCTGTCGTTTATTATCGGCTGCCCGGGGGCTTCTGTCAAGCTGCTCCCCCCTGTCCGTAAAAGCCGGGTGGAATACGCGGATCGGTCATTCCGGGGTGGACAAAGGGCACAGATGGTGGTAATATATGGAACGCCCGGCGGACACCGGACCGCGCTGGTCCGGCATCTGCCGGGAATAGGCTGTCATTCCAGCCTCAGAAGGAGGAGAAAGAAACCATGAAGAAAAGTAAAAGCAGTCTGTCTCTGGTGCTGGCCCTGGTGCTGGTATTGGCGCTGAGCCTTGCCCTTCCGGCCATGGCCGCCGGGGAGGAAGCCGGGGAAGCCCTCTGCACCCGGGGGGACGCAGTCACCGCCCTTTACGCCCTCTGCGGCGAGACGGGAGAATATCCCCAGGCTGATTTTGACGACGTGCCCGCCGGGGGAGAGCTGGCCGAAGCCGTGAACTGGGCCGCCGCCAAGGGCATCGTCCTGGGCTACGGCAACGGGTCCTTCGGCGCCGCCGATCCGGTCACCCGGGAACAGCTGGCCGCCATCCTTTACCGCTGCGCCCAGACGCAGGGCAAGGGCTTCCAGGGCATGTGGATGTTCCTGCTGGACTATCCCGACGCCGGGGAGATTTCTGCCTATGCGGACGAAGCCATGCATTGGGTGGTGATGAACGGCATCCTCACCGGTTCCGAGGAAGGGCTCTGCCCCAAGAGCAGCCTGTCCGCTGCGGAAGCGGCTGCCATCCTGGAGCGTTTCCAGGCCGCCGTCACCGACGGGGAAGCCGGTCTTGTCCTGGAAAACGGGGGCCTGACCCTCACCATCCCCGCCGACAAAGCGGAGCTGGTGATCGCGGAAGCGCCCGCGGCGGATGAATTCGGCACCCTGTTCACCGTTTCCGAGAAGGCCTCCGTGGAGGCTGCCCAGGCGCGGGACGGGCAATTCGAGGGCGCGGGCTGGCTCTTTACCATCCGCAAGGTCTCCGGGGAAGCCCTGCAGGATATGCTCTGCTACGATATGTCCGGCATGGCGCCCTTCGCCAGGGACGAGGAAGGCAATGCCTATCTCCTCTGCACCCCCACGGATGTGCGCCTGGAGCGGGAAGGGACCTTCACCGAGGAGGACATGGAGCAGTGGACTGCCCTGAATGCATGGGCTGCCGAGATCCCCGCCGCTTTCACGGAGGCCAACGGCCTGGAGCCCTTCCACCGGGGCAACAGCGACCTGGAGATCACCCTGAACCGCATCCTCTGCGGCATCGAGCCCTATACCATCAGCACGCTGAAATACCTGGCCCTGGAGCCCGGCGAGGTTGACCCCGCCCCCTTCGTGGAAAAACTGCTGGAGGGGACATATACCTTCGAAAATGATGAAGAGGGGTCCGACGGGGAGTATGTGGTGCTTCTGCTCCCAGAAGAAAACACCCGCTATGATTTCCTCTTCGGGGATAAGAACCTCATCCGCAAGGTCGTGACCGTCGAGGACGGGGAGTATACGTTCCTGTTCAGAGCGGAGTTTGCCGACGACACCACGGCCAATGACGTCATGAGCGCCTGGTACGACGCCATCGCCCAGGCCCAGGGGCTGGAATAACGAGGGACATAACCGATTGAAAAAAGCCTCCGGCGGTCATCCGGCCGCCGGAGGCTCTTTGCGCGCCGGACCTTCGGATTCCCGCCATTCCGACGCGGTTTCCGAGGAAAAACTTGTCACTGCCCGGGGGAAAATGCTATTATATGGTAAACGATCCGGCGTTGGTCTTCCCGGCGGGCCCGTAGTCCGCCGATATGGACGCCTTGGAGCGAGCCGGGCTTCGCCGCCCTTCGGCATGCCCGGGAATCTGAATGGGAGGTCATTATGGACAAGGAACGGTTTGACGCATTGGTGAAGGACGCCTTTGCCGGCGTGGACAATCAGACGCATCTCCCCGCGGAGGATGTGACGGTGCCGATCATGGACGCGCCCATCTACGGCTTCGCCGCCGCGGACGATCCCATCTTCGAGCTTTTCCGGGATCCGGCGGTCATTGGGGAGAAATTCATGGCCCCGAAGGAATGGATGCCGGAGGCGAAGACCGTCGCGGTGTTCTACTTCTCCTTCTCGGAGGAGATCCGCAGCAGGCATCGGGTTTCCACGGAGCCCATGGACGAGGCGTGGGTGAGCGGCTACGGGGATCATGGGAAAGTGGTGGTGCCCTTTGCCCAGGCCATGACCGCCGCCCTGGAAAAGGAGGGCATCCGGGTCTTCAATCCCACCTGGGACATGAAGCACCCCTCCGAATCCATCCCCTGGGACAACGGGGGAGAGGAGGATCTCCACTGGTCCGTGGCCTGGTCCACCCGCCATGTGGCCTTTGCCGCCGGTCTGGGCACCTTCGGCATCCATCGCCACATCATCACGGAGAAGGGCTGCTGCGGCGCCATGGTCACGCTGCTCCTGGACTGCGCCATGGAGCCCACGAAGCGGGCCTATACGGACCCCTATGAATACTGCATCCGCTGCGGGGCCTGCACCCACCGCTGCCCCGTGGACGCCATCACCATGGAGCATATGCGCAACCTGAAAAAGTGCAGCGGGCGCACTGCCGAGCTCTTCCAGAAATACAAAAAAGGCAACTGCGGCAAGTGCATGGTGGGCGTCCCCTGCGAGGACAGGATCCCCGGCAGGGGGAAATGATCCTCCCCGGAAAACCGCAAAGTATCCGTCCTGATTCTTGCAAAACCAGGATACAATTCTCAAGCTGTCGGCACTTTGCCGACAGCTTGCGCCCAGGTCCGCCGCCCGGCGGACCTGGGTATTTTTTACACAGAAGGGAAATATTTTTGTAACACGAAATTGAAACACTTGCAATAATCGGAGATTCCCACTATAATACAACCATTAGTGAGATTATACAAAAGGGGGTTGTATTTCCGAGCCGATTTTGGGAATCTTGCATTTCCATTCCCTGGAAGCAAACAAAATGAGAATATCAAAATCAAAGAAAAGGAGAAGAAACATGAAAACTGGCAAGAAACTCTGGTCCCTGCTGCTGGCCCTCGTGATGGTGGTCTCCCTTCTGGGCGGCGCCTTCGTGGTCAACGCAGCGGACAGCGTGACCGTCACGCCGGACGCCACCTATGGGGGCGCTGTGCTCAACATGGCGGCCACCAAGGTGGACGATCAGATCACCGTATTTGATCTGGCCTCCATCGGCTTCGGCACCGGCATCGAGTATGCCTTCTGGTTCGAAGCTGACGGCACCTTCTGCTTCGACCAGGACGTGACCCTGAATTACCAGGGCGCTGTGAAGGCGGAGCTGAAGGCCGGGGAAGTGACCGGCATCGCTGGATACAGCGAGTGCTATCTGACCCTGGACGACGGCAACATGATCGCTCTGATCGACAAGAGCAATCCCGGCAACTTCGCGGGCCTGCCGGCTGACACCGCCTTTGACGGATTCCCCGGCACCGTGACCGTCGGCGGTGCTGCCGCTGAGGAGCCCGCCGAGGAGCCGGCTGCCGAAGAGGAGCCCGCCGAAGAAGCTCCTGCCGAGGAAGCTCCCGCCGCCGAAGGCGAAGGC
>JAEEGH010012218.1_pt1 | contig 19333 bp, 16 predicted proteins | sample 9134181 | NCBI WGS metagenome assembly JAEEGH01 (sample SAMN16246544, study PRJNA631951) | gut metagenome | biome: gut microbiome; feature: rumen; material: DP-attached | host: Bos | place: Iran: Karaj | collected 2018-10 | reverse complement strand
TGCCTGGGGTGCCAGATTTTTGTTCTGTAGAATCCTCGGTGTAGCTGTCATCTTGAAGGTTTTGCAGAAGGTGTTTTACTGTGTAAGTTGAATTTACAACCTTCGGCTCCTGGCTTGTCGTTGAAAAGCTGCAGGAAACAAAGTTCAATAAGAGGCTTGTGCAGAGAAAAAGTGCAAATGCCCGTGTTAAATAAGAAAACCAACTTTTTGAAATAGTCATGGGACACTCCGGATTAATAATAATATAATATTATTTTATCAAGACTTTAAGAATAAAACTAGTTTTTCTTTTGGGGTTTGAAAAAGGGTGAGGAAAAAAAATGCTTGGTTTAAGCCAGGCAATGACAGGGAGTCGGAACAGTCTATTACTACCGTTTGTACCAGTAGTAGCTGCTGTAGGTGTCCTTGAAATAAGTGGCGTTTGTTGCCGGGGCGCTTACGTCGGTTAAGGTTCCGCCGGCTTTGTTCTCCCAGTTGCTGGAGTACGTTGTTCTGTACCAGGTTGTCGTGTCTATAAATGAGATGGATGTGAGTTTAGAGCAGCCATTGAAAGCGTAGTAACCAATTGAAGTAACAGAGTCAGGAATTGTGACCGAAGAAAGTGAAGAGCAGCTACTGAAAGCGTAGCCTTTAATAGAAGTAACCGAGTCTGGGATATTGACAGAAGAAAGTGAAGTGCAGCCAAGGAAAGCTCCGAAACCAATAGAAGTAACAGAGTTAGGAATAGTGACAGAAGAAAGTGATTTGCAGTAACAGAAAGCGTCATCGCCGATAGAAGTAACGGTGTCTGGAATGGTGTATGTGGCAGATTTTTTACCTGCAGGATATTTAATTAGAGCAGTTGCATCTTTGTTAAACAGAACTCCGTCTATACTGGAATAGTTTGTATTATTAGAATCCACAGTAATCATTCTTAAACTTGTGCAGTATGAGAAAGCTTGGCTGCCAATAGAAGTAACGGACTCTGGAATAGTGACAGAAGTAAGTGATTCGCAGCATCTGAAAGCGTTGTGCTCAATAGAAGTAACGGAGTCAGGGATAGTGACAGAAGAAAGGGATGTACAGCTATCGAAAGCTTGGCTGCCAATAGAAGTAACGGACTCTGGAATAGTGACAGAAGTAAGTGATTTGCAGCCAAAGAAGGCGATGCTGCCAATAGAAGTAACAGTGTCTGGAAAAGTAATCCCTGAAAGTTTTGAACAATCCTTAAATGTATAAGCAGGAATAGATGTAAGTTCTGTTGTCTGTGATAAATCAAGATTTACTTTGTATGATGAATTCTTAATCGCAGATGCTATTGCTGTTAAATCACTGTCTGACAGTTCCCCGGTTACTACGATTGTTGAGTTTTCTGTCAATGCTGATGTAACTTCTCTGATGTTTTCTTTTGTAACAAAATAAGTTGAAGCGGCTACCTCCCACTGGGCTGTAAGAGTTATGGCCTTTTTAACAATGTAACCGGCTTCAATTGAGGCACCGTCAAGGAACCAGCCTTTAAAGCTGTAATTTGTCTGTGTCAGATCCGGGAGGTCGGCTGTGGTTAGGACATATCCGTATTTTACAGTCTTGCTTGCAGGAGGTTCCCCGTATGTTGAACTGTAAGAAACTGTGTAAGTATTTCTGTCGTAGTAGATTTGTATAACTGTTGTGCCGTCGGCCTGGATTGTGGCCTGTGTAAAGGTTTTGGCTGTAAAGCCTTCGTAGGTTTTTGCGGCCGCAGCTGTCTGAGTGCCGGATTTGCCCGATTTTGGCTCTGAGGCTTCTTCGTCCTCGGTGTAGCTGTCATCTGCAAGGTTTTGCAGAAGGTGTTTTACTGTGTAAGATGCAATGATTTCATTCCACAGGGCTGTAATAGTTATATCCGTTTTAACTGTGTATCCTGCATCAATTGAAGCACCGTCAAGACGCCATCCGTTAAAACTTAAAACTGTATCGGGCAAAAGCGGGAGGTCGGCTGCGGTGAGTACATATCCGTATTTAACAGTCTTTGATGCAGGAGGTTCCCCGTATGTTGAACTGTAAGAAATTGTGTAAGTGTTTCTGTCGTATTTGATTTCTACAACTGTTGAGCCGTCGTCGTTGATTGTAGCCTGTTCAAAGGGTATTGCTGTAAAACCCTCGTAGGTTTTTGCTGCGGCAGCTGTCTGGGTGCCTGGGGTGCCAGATTTTTGTTCTGTAGAATCCTCGGTGTAGCTGTCATCTTGAAGGTTTTGCAGAAGGTGTTTTACTGTGTAAGTTGAATTTACAACCTTCGGCTCCTGGCTTGTCGTTGAATAGCTGCAGGAAACAAAACTCAATAAGAGGGCGGTGCAGAGAAAAAGTGCAAATGCCCGTGTTAAATAAGAAAACCAACTTTTTGAAAAAGTCATAGGACACTCCAGATTAATAATAATAAAGGGCATCTCTAGAAATTCGCTAAAGCGACTTTCTAGAGATGCCTGACGAGTTTTAAGTCGTTGTAATATCACGACTTAAAACATCGCATTTTCAAAGTTATCTCTAAAAATTGCAATTTTTAGAGATTCCCTAAAATATTATTTTATCAAGACTTTAAGAATAAGCCTAGTTTTTCTTTTTGAGTTTGAAAGAGGATGGGGAAAAAAAATTCCCGCGTCTAGTGAAGTGCACTTCATACTTTCCGGCGGGATTTTTTTATTTATTCACAATAAAAGCAGCGCAAGGACGCGCTGTTCAGTCAGGCAAGAATTTTCGAAGAAAATTGTTGCAGAAATAAACAGGCTGGATGCAGCGCAGGGACGCGCTGTCCTGTAAGGCAGGAATTTTCTTCGGAAAATTCCTGCAGAAATCAGCAAATGCAGCGCAAGGACGCGCTGTTCAGTTAGGCAAGAATTTTCGAAGAAAATTGTTGCAGAACTAAAAAATCCACGGATGGATTTTTTAGTTCACGCATGCCCCGCCGAACCTAAGACTTCAACATTTTTATGTGCATACATCTTTTTAAGTTCGTCGCGTGCAGGTCCTAAAAGTTTTCTCGGGTCAAATTCTTCAGGATGTTCAACAAGAACCTTGCGGATAAGGGCTGTCATTGCAAGTCTTCCGTCTGAGTCAATGTTGATTTTGCATACTGCAGATTTTGCAGCCTTTCTTAACTGTTCTTCAGGAATTCCTACTGAATCAGGTATCTTTCCGCCGTATTGTTCGATCATTTTTACATACTGAACCGGAACTGATGATGAGCCGTGGAGTACGATAGGGAAGCCTGGAAGCTTCTTTTCGATTTCTGCAAGAACGTTAAAGGCAAGGGGCGGAGGAATTAAAACTCCGTCAGCATTGCGTGTACACTGCTGCGGTGTGAATTTACAGCGGCCGTGACTTGTTCCGATTGAAATTGCCAGGGAATCAACTCCTGTCTTTGAAACAAAGTCCTGAACTTCTTCTGGTTTTGTGTAATGGCTCTCTGCTGCTACAACATCATCTTCTACGCCAGCGAGGACTCCCAGTTCACCTTCTACTGTTACGTCAAACTGATGTGCGTATTCTACGACTTTTTTTGTGAGAGCAACATTTTCTTCATAAGGAAGGGCAGAGCCGTCAATCATTACGGAAGAAAAACCGTTGTCGATACAGTCTTTGCATGTCTCAAAATCAGGACCGTGATCTAAGTGGAGTGTAATCGGAATGTCGTATCCGAGGGAGTGTGCATATTCAACTGCACCTTTTGCCATTGCCCTTAAAAGAATAGGACTTGCATAGGCACGTGCACCTTTTGAAACCTGAAGAATTACAGGAGAACGGGTTTCTACACAGGCCTGGATGATTGCCTGCATCTGTTCCATATTACTGAAGTTATAGGCCGGAACCGCATAGCCGCCTTTTATTGCTTTTGCGAACATATCGCGGGTATTAACCAGACCGAGATCTTTATAATTAACCATAATTTTAGTTTCCTCCGTATCAAATATAATTATGATACGCAACTTTTATAAAATCAAGTTTTCTGGGGCAGGGCGGGCTTATAATTCTCCGTTTAAATATGTCTGTTTCCATTTGAAAAACTGTAAAACGCCGGGAAATAAAGTTTAATGAAGGGAATTTTGCCTGCTTGCAAATAAAGAGTTTGACAAAGGGGAAAGAGAAAAATATAATTTGAATGTTATATAATTATTTTAGAAAATAATGCCGATAACAAAAAAGTCGTGTTATCTAATTAACGCGGGCGAAGGAGTTTTTAAGATGAAAAAAAGCGTTGTTGCTTTAACTAGTCTTGCTCTTCTTTTTGGATTCTGTGCTCCTGTAGTTGCACAGCCAAGCAGCAGAGCAGTAGAAACTTTTATTGTTGATGATTTTGACAATAAAGGTGAAAAAAATGCGTATCAGGTAATGGCTGGTGCGGAGCAGTGGACCTGGAATATCCAGACAAGCCGTTTTATCAATAAAGACGGCGGTTTTCCAAAGATGGATTATTTCCCTGGTCAGCCTAATTCGCTCAAAGCTTTGAACAGAGATAAAGAATCTGAACCGAAAGTTCTTGGTGTTAAAACAAGTTATGCACGCAAAGGTGAAAACTGGTTTGAGGTTTATCCTGAAGTAGGCGGAAAAGCTTATGAAATTCCGTTCGTAGGAACATGTACTCAGATTGATTTCTGGGTATGGGGTGCAAATTATCTCTATTATATTGACCTTCTTATCCGTGATGCGGACGGTCGTGTTCATACACTTCCTGCAGGAAACCTTGCATTTAACGGCTGGAGAAACCTTATCGTAACAGTTCCGGGTTCTATCCGCCAGCATTCAAGGCTCCGCAGTGGTCCTGAATCAATGACATTTGTCGGATTCAGAGTACGCACTGATCCGGATGAATATGTAGATGATTTTAATATCTTCTTTGACCAGCTTAAATATACAACAAATACTTTGAGTAATATCTTTGACGGATATGAACTTAAGGATGTTGATTTTGGTGATTCATCATCTTCTTCAGCATCTAATGGAGATGCAAAATAATGAAAAAGTTACTTACAGCAGTTTTAGCTCTGGCTGCAACAGGCCTTGTTTTTGCACAGACTTCAAGCCTCTCTGAACCTGATCCTACAGTAATTGGTGCAGATTCAGCAAAACAGGCACTTCGTGAAGTTTCTGTAGACAAATTTGAAATTGAAGGTTCATGGAACGCTTCTATTTCCCCTGACTTTGGTGTTATTACCTGCCGTCTTTTTGACGGTTCTCCTGCAATGAAAGAACCTGTAAAGGGTGAAGAAGATGCAGAAGATACAAAAGTTCTCGGTGTTAAGGTTGAATTCTTCCGCCGCGGAGTTAATTCTTTCTATATCCGTTCAGCACGTCCGATCCCGATCGAAGGTGTAACAAAGACTGTATCTGTATGGGTTGCAGGCCGCAACATGGATCATACAATGTACCTTCTTGTTCAGGATTATTTTGGAAATAACTTTGAGCTTTATCTTGGAAGCCTTGGTTTCTCAGGATGGAAAAAGCTTACAGTTGCTGTTCCTCCGACTCCGGATGGAGAACACGGAATCATCCAGCAGAGCGCTTATAATGGTGTAAAACCAGGCCTCCGCATTCTTGGTTTCAGAATTGACTGTAACCCGATGCTCGCACGCGGTCAGTATTATGTTTACTTCGATGCCCTCAACGCTGTAACAGACCTTTACGATGTTGAAAACCGCGACGAAGATGACATCATGGATGACTGGTAGTCTTAAACTCTTGTAAATATATAAATCCGCTCTTTTTAAGGGCGGATTTTTTTATTTTAAATATAAAATGCGTGCAGTATGTGCGTATTGTTATTTGCGTCAGGGGGTGGAGTGGCCGTATGCGGGTGCGGAGCACCGGAGGCGCACTGACGCCGGAGCCACGGAAGGCCCGGCCGCAGACTTTTTAGTCTGCGGAGACGCCCTTTATTTTATAAATCCTGCTCCTGCCTTTTTTCTCGCCTGTGTATTCTATCAGGCCTGTTTTTTCTAATAGCCAGATTAAAAGTCCGTACTGCTTTGCTGCGTCATTTTTATTCTTTTTTGTAAAATTAGAAGGCCAGCCGGAGTTTAAGAGTGCGGTTTTAAGCTCCGGCGGGGTGAAAAGCGGGGAAAGAGTGTCTGGAAGCAGGTTAAGATAGTCTTGTTTTGTCCTGAAAATCTTTTTTGAATTGATTGAATTAAGGATTTTGTCTTCTTTGATCCAGTCTTTTAAGTGACGGCGGGATTTATTTTTCAGCTGTGTCTTTTGTTCTGTCTTTTTTCTGACTTCTGTTATTGAAACATTTATCAGTTCAAGTTCAAAGTATTCATTTAATAGCCATGGATAAACTCCTGTGAGGCCCCGGAGTACACTGAAGTAAGTTTCTTTTACGGGGCTTTTTGAAGTCTTTATAAGTGTTCCTTCCTCTGTCATTGTCCGGATGATTTTTTCTTCTATAACCGGATGAACGATTTTGATTTTTATTTTGCTGTTTACTGCCCATTCAATTTTTGAGTTTAGCGGTGAGACTGCTCCTGTCTGAATCTCTATTATTGTTCCTTCTTTTGTAATTATGTCGCAGATAAAGTTCCCTGCTTTCTGTTCTGTTTTTCCGTCGTATTCGAGAGCATAAATTGTTTTTAATTTTTTGTGCAGGGAGCTTTCGTTACAGGTGTTTATTACAGTCATTACCTGATTATTTTACAAAAAATTACGAAAAAATAAAGAAATATTATTATCGGGTTAAAAAGTGGTTGACTTTATGAATTTATTGGTTAAAATGTTAATTAAGTGGGAAAAAGTGGAGTAAAGTGGTAAAAAGTGGAACTACTGACCGGTGAGTACCGAAATACGCTTGATGAGAAGGGAAGAATTCTTTTTCCTTCAAAACTCAGAAATGAGCTTTTCGGTGATGCAGAAAAAAATGTTCTCATTGTTACACAGTCATTTGACCGCTGTTTATGGCTTTACACCCTTGATGAATGGAAATCTCTTTCTTCTAAAATCATGGAGAATGCTTCTCCCTTCAGTAAGCAGAGCCGCCTGGTTCTTCGAAGTTTGATTGCTCCTGCACAGGAAGTTGAACTTGATAAGGCTGGTCGTCTTTCTATCCCGCAGAGCCTGCGTGAATATGCAGGATTATCCAAAGACTGTGTAATTTTAGGGATTAACCGTTACATGGAACTCTGGGACGCTGATGAGTATGCGGCATATCTTAAGGAAAATGATGAAGACCTTAAGGATGCAGCTGAAACTCTCAGTAATATAAGTTTGTAAGCCGTAGTTTTTTTTACTGCGGGCGGGGAATGAAGTTGGAAATTGTTCATACACCGGTTCTTCTTAAGGAAACTCTGGAATATTTAAGTCCTGAAGGGGAGAACTATGGAAAGAACGTTTTAATGATTGACTCAACTTTGGGAGAAGGCGGACATTCATTTGCTTTTCTTTCGAAATTTCCTGAACTTCATATTACCGGACTTGATGCTGATAAAAATATTCAGGCGAGGGCCAGGGAGAGACTTGCTCCTTTTGGCAGCAGAATGAATTTTTTTAACGGCTGGTTCAATGATTTTTATGAGAATTATGACATGGATGGTGAGAGACCGTCATTAATTCTTTTTGATCTGGGTATTAGTGTTTATCACTATGAAAAAAGCGGGAGGGGATTTTCTTTTCGTTACGATGAGCCGCTGGATATGAGGCTTAATGCTTCAGAGGGGGAAAATGCGGCTGACATCGTAAATGAATGGAATGAGTCACAGCTTGCAAATATGATTTATTTGTACAGTGACGAGAAAATGAGCCGTCGGATTGCAAGAGCGATTGTGGAAGCGCGTAAAGGTGGGAAAATTGCTTCCTCAAAAGCTTTGGCCGACATTATCTGGAATGCCGTGCCTGCTAATTACAGGTATGGTCAGATCCATCCGGCAACAAGAACTTTCCAGGCGCTCCGTATTGCCGTAAACAGTGAATTAAAAAGACTGCCAAAGGCTCTGCATTGTGCTTTTAATGTTCTTAAAGACGGCGGAAAGATGGGAGTGATTACTTTTCACTCTCTTGAAGACCGGATTGTAAAAAATTATTTCAGGAATCTGGGCAAACAGTGCGTCTGTCCGCCTGAGCAGGCTGTGTGTGTCTGCGGTGGTAGCCCTTGTGCTGAGATTCTTACGCGTAAACCGGTTGAGCCGTCGGCTGAGGAGGTTAAGGTTAATTCTCCGAGCCGCAGTGCTAAATTAAGGGTTGTCCGTAAGTTAAGGGATGCTGGTGAAATGCATCTGAATGCTATTGAAGGGGAGGCAATGTAATGAGTTACAAAAGCGGGATGAAAAATATAATCTGGGCTTATGTTGCTGCGGTGCTTATTCCTCTTTTTCTGGTTCTGCAGGCTGCACAGTCTTACAGATACAAAAAACTCAGGGCTGAAAACCGTGCCCTTGAAAATAAACAGGTTGAACTTGTTGAGCAGAACAGAAAACTGATTTCTGATATCAGCCTTCTTTCCAGCTCGGATAGAATTGAAAAAATTGCTGAGGGTGACCTTGGAATGCATAAGGCCAGCACGGAAGATATTGTCCGTGTTGAGATTAAAGGGGAGAAGTAAAACGTAATTTAAAATGTCTGATCTTGCTGCACTTAATAATTCACTTATGACTCTTGATGAACTTCTTTGTGCTGTTGACGGAAGTTTAATCGGAGAATCTTTTGACTGCACATCCTTCTCTTTTACAAATGTAGTTACTGACAGCCGCAATGTTACAGACAGGTCTCTTTTTGTCCCTTTAATCGGTGAATTTCAGGACGGACACAAATATATTCCTGGTGCCATTGAAAAAGGCGCTTCTGTTGTATTTGCTGCCCGCTCTTCTTTTGATGAAAATCCTGACGGGTATATTGAGCTGTGTAATAAACATCCAGACACAGCTTTTATTCTCGTTTTAAATACTCTGACTGCATTACAGAAGGCTGCAGAAGCTTATGTTGCAAAGTTCCCGGACCTGATTCGTGTGAGTGTAACAGGTTCCAGCGGAAAAACAACAACAAAAGAAATCTGCGCCTCTGTACTCGGCCAGAAATATAAGCTTGTCTGTAATAAAGGAAACTTAAACAGCGAGACAGGACTTCCTTTAAGCTGCTTTGAAATCCGCAGTGAACATCAGCTTGCCCTGCTTGAAATGGGAATGAACCGTGTAAACGAAATCGGTGAACTTGCTCAGACTTTTAAGCCGCAGTACGGTGTAATTACAAATATTGGTACTGCTCATATTGGAATGCTTGGAAGCCGTCAGAAAATTGCTGAAGAAAAGAAAAAGATTTTTAATTTCCTTGAGAAAGACGGTACTGCAGTAATTCCAGCTGCAGATGATTTTGCAGACTTCCTTGCTGAGGGTGTGAAAGGCCGTATTGTATATTACGGAAAAGATGTAAAAAATAACGGAATTGAATTTGTAAGTGATGACGGTATTGACGGTACTACTTTTAAAGTTGACGGCGTAACTGTACATCTTTCAATTCCGGGTGTCTATAATTACCTTAATGCGCTTGCCGCTGTTGAACTTGGAAGGGCCTTAGGTCTTGGTGCAGCCCAGATTAAAAAGGGAATTGAGGATGTTAAACCTTTAAGCGGCAGAAGTCACATTCTTAAGGGTAAATATACTGTTCTTGAAGACTGTTATAACGCAAATCCTGATTCAATGGAAAAAGCTGTTGAATTTGCAGGAAGCGTAAAAATAAGTGGAAAAAAGATTTTTGTTCTCGGGTCTATGCTTGAACTTGGCGAAGAATCGTGTGAAGCTCACAAAAAAGCCGGTCTTGAAGCTGTCAAAGGCGGAGCGGATATGATCGTTTTTGTGGGTAAGGAAATGCTTGCCGGTTATGAAGCTGCAAAAAACTGCGGACAGGGAACAGAAAATCTTCGCCTTGAATATTTTGAAAATCATTCAGATGAAGATATGAAAGCTGTATGTAAAGTGATAACTGACTTTGCTTTACCTGGGGATTTTATTCTTCTTAAGGCAAGTCACAGCATTGCTTTAGACAGACTTGTTCCTTTACTTAATGGTGGAGGAAAAGCATGAGCAGTTTTAATTTTTTTGCTGAAAAGCCTTCATCTTCTTACAGAAAGAGTGACTCAGTTCTTATTATCCTGACATTTTTACTGTGGGGAATCGGTCTGGTAACTCTTTATTTCTGTTCGATGAACTATGGACTTAAGTTTTTCGGAAATCCATTTTATTTTGTTCAGAGGCAGCTTATGAGTTCTTTTGTAGGACTTGTCCTGATGCTTATTCTGGCAGTTATGGATGTTGAAAAACTCAGAAAACTTCTTCCGGTTATTGTTTTTGTTTCGCTGATTTTATGCCTTATGACATTTATTCCTGGAATTGGAGTTGAAAGAAACGGAGCCCGCCGCTGGATTAAAATTCCTTATTTTTCTACCTTCCAGCCGTCAGAAGCAGTTAAATTTGCCATGGTTCTTTTTCTTGCAAATCTTTTTGATAAACAGGAAAAACTTCCTGAGGAAGAAAAATCAGTTCTTCCAGCATTTTTAGGACTGATTGTCTTTACTGTAGTGATTTTTGCCCAGCAGGATTTTAGTACAGGTCTTTTTGTATTTGTAATCGGATTGATGCTCTTTTTTATTACCGGAGCAAAATTAAGCTGGTTTATTCCTTTTGCAGGGCTTGGAATTCCTTCTGCTGCCCTTATGATTCTTCTAAAACCTTACCGCGTAAACCGCCTTGTAGGTTTTTTTGCGCAGGACAGTTACGGTCAGAGTTTTAACTGGCAGGTTAACGGTGCAAAAAGGGCAATAACAGACGGAGGTTTCTGGGGACAGGGAATCGGCAGCGGCCTTACCAAGCTTAACGGAGTTCCTGAAATTCAGTCAGACTATGTTTTTGCAGGCTGGGCTGAAGCTATGGGGCTTTTAGGTGTTGGACTTTATATCGGAATCCTTGCTGTGTTTACATATCGCGTTTATAAGATCTGTATGACTACAGGAAACAGATTCGCTTCTATTGCAACTTTTGGCTTTGGGGCAGCTATTGTCTCTCAGTCGCTTTTAAATATTGCCGTTGTTGGAGGTGTTCTTCCTTCAACCGGTATTCCTCTGCCTTTTTTCAGTTCAGGCGGTTCATCAATCATTTTTACGCTTGCAATGTGTGGTTTTATGATTAATGCGTCGAAAATTGAGCAGACGGATGAAACAGAATTTTATGCCGGGGAGTTGGTTTAGATGAGTGATATGGTTTTTTCTTCTTTTGAAGAATTTGAAGCAGATTCTAAAAGAAAAAGTGAAGTTAAAGGAAAAGCATTAAAAATTCTTTTTATCATTCTTTTTTCTCTTCTTATGATTGAAGGACTGGTTTATCTTTTTGCCATTCCCTGCATGAATAATGTTAAGGTTACTTTTAAAGGCCTTAAAAACTGTTCCCAGCAGGAAATCGTGAGTGCTCTCGGCGATCGTCTGGACAGAAATTATATGCATTTCAGCAAAAGTGAAGTGCAGTCGATTGTTGCAAGTATTCCCGGGGTTGAAGACGTTAAAGTTGTAAGGCGTTTTCCTGACAGGGTTTATATCAATATAACTGAGCGTGAACCTGTTGCCGTTACTTTTATTAACAGCGGTGAGCGGACAGTACCTATTCAAATTGATAAAAATGGAGTATTATTTCCTGTAATGTCTTCAGAAATTCCTCTCGACGGTTCTGTACCGATTGTTTCTGGAATTCCTGTAGAAAACATTCCTGAAGGGATGAGGCTTCCATCAAAATATCATCTTCTGATTGATCAGATTGCAGATATTCAGTCTGTAAACAGAAAATATTTTGCGGCAGTTTCAGAAATTCATGTTGTCCCGAGAGAATACGGAAATTTTGAACTTATTTTGATTCCGGTTAAGGCTCATCTCAGAGTTCTTGCCGACCGTGTTCTTAACGAAGAAACCCTTCAGAAAATGATGGTAACTTTGGATGTTGTAAAGGGGCTTGATAAAGACGTCGACGTAATTGATTTGCGTTACGGCTCTGTTTCATACCACTTGCGTTCATCAAGGACAGGAGTATTCTTTGAATAACATCATTGTTGGACTTGACCTTGGAACCAGCTTTGTCCGTGCTGTAATCGGTGAAGTAATCGGTGAAGGTAAAGTTGAAATTGTTGGAACTGCTCAAAAGCCGTCTGCAGGTCTTCGAAACGGTGTTATTGTAAACCGTGAAAGTGCAATGGAATGCATTAAAAGCTGCATTGAAGAAGCAGAAGTTAATGCAGGAAATGAAGTTTATTCGTGTGTAACTGCTATCGGCGGTCTCCAGATTGACAGTATGAATTCAACGGGCCTTGTTGCAATTGCCTCACATGGAAAGGGTGCCCGTGAAATTAATAAAAATGATGTTGAACGCGTTCTTGACGCTGCAAATGCAGTAAATATTCCTTATGATCGTAAAATGCTCCATGTAATTCCGCAGAATTATATTATTGACGGAACTGCATCGTGCAAAAATCCACTTGGAAATCTTGCAGTACGCCTTGAAGCTGAAGTTCATATCATTACTGCTTCAAAGACTGCTGTTGCAAATATGACTCAGTGCATTGAGCATTCAGGTTATGGCCTTGACGGCGTAATGCTTAAGACTCTGGCTGCGATGCATGCCGTAATGGGAGAAGATGAAAGGGAGCTTGGTTCCATTATCATTGACCTTGGCGGCGGTACAACTGATGTAATCGTAATCAATAAAGATGCTCCTATCTGTACTGTTTCTGTACCGGTCGGCGGAAATCTTGTTACAAATGATATTGCAATTGTAAAAGGCATTTCGCCTGCAACTGCTGAAAAAATTAAAATCGAACACGGCTGCTGCTGGGCTGATGCTATGGGCGGTGACGGTGAAGTAATAATTCCAGGTGCGGGAGGAAGACCTCCTGAAGTCTGCTCACGCTCTGAAATATGTCTTGGTATTATTGAACCGCGTATGCGTGAGATTTTTTCAATGGTGCGTGATGAAATCATTAATAAGGCAAATACAACGCTTTCTGGAAATATTATTTTAACAGGCGGCGGAGCTCTTATGAGTGGTGCCGTTCAGCTGGCAGAGGATGTATTCGGAACATCAGCAGTAAGACTTGGAATTCCTGGTGACCTTGGCGGCATCCAGGAAAAATACAGACGTCCTGATTTTGCTACTGCGGTAGGTCTTGTGCTTGGATATCTTGGTGATGCCGTTAACAGTGATGACGTCAGCAGGAAAAAAGAGAAAAAGCGTAAGGAAGGACGATCTTCTGACGGCGAAAGTGCTTTCAGTAAATTCTTAAAAAAGTTCTTTTAAAAACGTAAGTTTTTAAGTATCATATAAGTACCAGGCGAAAAGGGGAATCGCAGGAACTGGGCGGGAGGAAAAATGTTAGATATTTTAGATGTAAATGACAATGGAAATGTTACCGGTCTTGTCAGTCCGACAAAGATTAAGGTAATCGGCTGTGGTGGCTGCGGCGGAAACGCTGTAAACAACATGATTAATGCCGGAATTCAGGGCGTTGAATTCATTGCCATTAACACTGACCTGCAGCATCTTGCTGTTTCAAAAGCTGATCACAAAATACAGATTGGAAAAAAACTCACTGAAGGTCTTGGTGCAGGAATGCATCCAGAAATTGGTGAAGAAGCAGCTAAAGAAGAAGCAGAGACAATCAAACAGCTCCTTCAGGGAACAAACATGGTATTTATTACTGCCGGTATGGGCGGCGGTACAGGTACTGGTTCTGCTCCGGTTGTTGCACAGATTGCAAAGGACCTTGGTATCCTTACAGTAGCAGTCGTTACAACACCTTTTGAATTTGAAGGTGAAGTTCGTGCTGAATTTGCCGCAGAAGGCATTAAAAAGCTCCGCAAAGAAGTTGATTCCCTCATCGTTATTCCTAATCAGCGTGTATTTGACGGTCCTGATAAAAAACCTTCTGTACCGCAGGCATTTAAAATCATTGATGATATTCTCCGTCAGGGTGTACAGGGAATTTCTGATATCATCACTAAGACTGGTCTTATTAACCGTGACTTTAAAGACGTTGAAACCGTAATGAAAGGACAGGGAGATGCAATTCTCGGTATTGGTGTTGCTTCTGGTGAAAACCGTGCAGTTGATGCCGCTACCATGGCTATCAGCAATAAACTCCTTTGTGATACTCATATTGATGGTGCTAAAAATATTCTTGTTAAAATCAGCGGTGACGAAAATATCGGTATGGAAGAATGCCGTGAAATCGTTGACGGAATCAGGGCAAGTGCTGCTAAGGGCGTAAAAGTTCTTTATGGTCTTTATATTGAACCTGAACTTGGAGATAAAATTACAGTTACTGTAGTTGCAACAGGCTTTAATTCTCCAAACACTGTTTTTGACGATAATGCAGAAGAAACTGAAGTTGAACCGACAACCACTCCTTCTGATGTATTTAATATCAATGATTTTGAAAAGGTTCTTGAAGGCGGAGTTACAGTTCCTCTTTCTGCCTCTTCAAACAAAATTGAAGTTAATGATCAGGTAACAGAACAGGAAAGAAGGTTTATTGCCGGCGGCAGTTCTGCAGCACAGATTGCAGGAAAAACGCCTTCAAGTCTTTCTGATGCAATGAGCAGTGCTTCGCGTTCTTCTTCAAATGGAATAATGCCTCCTTCTAACTTTAAGAATACAGGCGATATTTCCCAGCCGGCATGCTGGAGAAACCTTTCAAAATCAATAGACCTTACAAAAAAGTAATTAAAAAATGACCGTAGAGTTACTGCTTGAGCAGTTTTACACTGATGTAAGGACTGTTGAGCGGTTAAGTGAAAATACAGCAAAAACTTATTCTGAATGTATCCTGCAGTTCCTCAAAAAACTGCAGGAAATGAAGATAAAACTTCGTGATGTTACAGTTCAGAACTTAGTTTATTATCTTGCCTGGCGTAAGAGTATGGGTATGGATGAACTGACAGTTGCAAAAGATATTTCTGCTCTCCGTTCATTCGGCTCCTATCTTAAGCGCAAACAGTATTGGAAAGAGAATGTGGCTCTGCTTCTGGACAGACCAAAAGCGGGACGTGCTCTTCCAAAAGTAATGAGTGTTGAGCAGGTTGATGCATTTTTAAATTCAATCGATCTGTCAAAACCTCTTGGAATCCGCGACAGGGCTTTATATGAGCTTATTTACAGCTGCGGTTTAAGAATCAGCGAAGCAGCTTCGTTAAAAGTTGCTAACCTTCACCTTAATGAGCGCATTTTGATTGTCCGTGGAAAAGGTGATAAAGAGCGTATGGTTCCTTTCGGTCAGGCCGCAAAGGAAAGACTTGAAGTTTATTTAAATGAAGTCAGGCCTTCTCTGGTTGGAAGCAGGGTTGTTGATGAAGTTTTTGTAAACTATCAGGGAAAACCTTTGAGCAGAAAAGGAATCTGGAAGAACTTTCAGACTTACGAAGCTTTAAGCGGCGTAAATGCTAAAGTTCACACATTAAGGCACAGTTTTGCCACTCATCTTCTTGCCGGCGGAATGGATTTACGGAGCGTGCAGGAACTTCTGGGGCATTCTGATCTTGCGACTACGACAATTTATACTCACGTGGAGAATTCACAGCTGCGTGAAGGACACAAAAAATTTTTTCCAGGTCATGGAGTGGAGGGGAAAAATGACTAAAAGGGTTCTTAACAAATTAAGGGTAAAGAATACTGTCCGAACTTTTGTTTTTATTTTTTCAGTCTGCATGATTTTCTGCGGCTGCGAAGGTAAATCAAGCAAGACAATCATCCGTCTGCAGAAGATGGAAACTGGAGTTCATTCTCCGACAACTGAAGCAGAATTAAAAGAAGCAATTAAAAAATATAATGACCGTATTATGGATCTTCAGCTTGCTTCTTCGCAGGTTGGCATCTGGTATAAAATCCTTGCAACCCGTTATCTTGATGCAAAAATGTACGGCGAGGCCTTGAAAAACTTCCAGACCGCAATTCAGTATTATCCTGCAAATCAGAATCTTTTTTATTATGTAGGTGTATGCGCCGGCTATATGGCTCAGGCTTCTCTTGATTACAATGCTACCGGCTCTCAGTCAAAAGAAAAGTATAATTATTTAAAGCTTTCAGAAAGCGCTTACTTAAGGGCAATTGAACTTGAGCCGCGCTATGTCCGTGCCCTGTACGGACTTGGTGTTCTTTATGTATTTGAACTTGATCAGTGTGATAAGGCAGTTCCTTATCTTGAAAAAGCACTTGAAGTAGAAACAAAAAATACTGACATAATGTTTGTTCTTGCACGAGCCTGTTTTGTTGAAGGAAATTATGACAGGGCTGTGGAACTTTATGACAGGATTATTTCTACAACAAAATCTGACCAGAAAAAGAAAGAAGCTGAAGCAAACAAAAAGATAGTTCTCGATACTTCATATGGCTCTTACTGAAAATGAAATGAAAAAGCGTCTGATTCTTGCAGACGCTTCATTTTTAACCGCCTCAGAAAAAAATCTTCTTCAAAAAAAACTTGACAGTTCGGCCGCCCTTGCATTAATGTCAAAAAAAGAACTTTCTACTATATTAGGAAGAGATTTGAATAGGGCAGTCTGGTCACCTCAGAGCGCCCTTAAAAAAGCCGAAAAATCGTTATATCTGATTCAAAGACTTGGCATTCACTATTCTTTTTATGAGGATGAAGATTTTCCTGCAATGTTAAAGGAAATGGCAGATCCGCCTTATGTTCTTTTTTACAGGGGAAGTCTTGAATGCCTGAAGGCTGAATGTATTTCTGTTGTCGGTACGCGGCACGCTACTTATACAGGAAAAAATGCCTCAGTTGAATTTGGAAAAGATGCTTCGGATAACGGCTGTACCGTTGTTTCAGGGCTTGCCTATGGAATAGACATTGCTTCTCACAGGGGAGCTTTGAAGGGCGGTTCTGAGAAAACGGCCGCTGTTCTTCCAGGTGGAATTGATACTATTGTACCAGGAGCACATGTTAAAACGGCTGCTTCAATAATTGAAAAAGGCGGCATTGTTTTAAGTGAATATACTCCAGGAACACCGGCGGTGAATTTCCGTTTTGTTCAGCGGAACAGGATAATAGCGGCTCTTTCACCGGCAACTGTAGTCATACAGGCACCGGCAGGAAGCGGCTCAATGATTACGGCTTCTTTAGCCCTTGATTATAACCGTTATGTGTTTTTTCATGAGGTGTGTTTTAATTCTGAATCACTTGCATTAAAAAAAGCAGCTGAAATGAATTTAAAGGCACTGTCATGTGAAGGCCCGGCGGGTGCAAAAAAAGCAAAGGGTAAGCTCTTTAATTCACCGGAAAGGTATGTTGAAGACGGTGCGGTAATTATTAAAAATTATGCAGAGTACTGTAAGTTTAAAAATCAGGATTTCTGTGGTATAAATATATTAAATAACGGACAGATGAATCTGTTCGGTTAACAGGTTTAGGAAAATGGCAGCAAAGAAAACAGCTAAAACAGAAACTACTCTTGTAATTGTAGAATCCCCTGCAAAGGCTAAAACAATTGAAAAGTACCTTGGCCCTGGATTTACTGTAAAGGCAAGTATGGGACATCTCATTGACCTTCCGAAAAGCCGTATGGCAATTCAGATTGACAATAATTTTGAGCCTGAATACATAACTGTACGCGGAAGAGCAAAACTCCTTAAAGAACTTCAGAAAGATGCAAAGAAAAGCGACCATGTTCTTCTGGCGTCCGATCCTGACCGTGAAGGGGAAGCAATTGCCTGGCATTTAAATAATGCAATTAAAGATAAAACTGAGGCTGACATTAAGCGTGTTGTTTTTAATGAAATTACACCTAACGCTATTAAAGAAGCTGTAAATCATCCTCGTGAGATTTACGAAAGTCTTGTTAATGCACAGAAGGCACGCCGCGTTCTTGACCGTCTTGTAGGCTATAATTTAAGTCCTCTTTTATGGGAAAAAGTTAAAAACGGTCTTTCTGCAGGCCGCGTTCAGTCTGTTGCCCTTCGTCTTATCTGTGAACGCGAAAAAGAAGTAGAAGATTTTATTCCTGAAGAATACTGGACCTTAGAGGCTGATTTTGTAAAGGGAAAAACACAGTTTACAGCCCAACTTGTAAAATACAAGGGTGCAAAACCTGAATTAAAGAATGAAGATGAAGTTAAAAAAATTATTGATGAAATCCAGAATTCAGAATGTAAGGTAAAGGAAATCAAAAGCACTGATAAAACAGTACGTCCTAAGGCTCCTTACACCACAAGTAAACTTCAGCAGGATGCCGCAAACCGTCTTGGCTTTACTTCAAGAAAAACCATGCAGGTTGCCCAGCAGCTTTATGAAGGCATTCAGATAGGTTCAAGCCGTGTCGGTCTTATTACCTACATGCGTACTGACTCTGTCCGCATTGCCCAGTCTGCTTTAGATGATGTCCGCGCATGGATCGGAAAGAATTATCCTAAGGAACTTCCTGAAGAGCCGATTCATTATGCAGTAGGAAAGAGTGCACAGGATGCCCATGAATGTATCCGTCCGACTTATATTGATTACACACCGGACAGCATAAAAGAATACCTGACACGCGACCAGCTGCGTCTTTATTCAATAATCTGGGAAAGATTTTTCTCGAGCCAGATGAATAATGCAAAAACCCGTACAACAAGTGTTGATATTGAAGCAGGAGAAGCTGTTTTCCGTGTAAGCGCATCAAAACTTGTAGAAAAAGGTTTTTACAGCGTAATGAAGGTGCTTTCTTCAAAAGAAGAAGTTACAGGAAATATTCCTTCACTTAAAGAAGGTGAAATCCTTGATACAGCACATAAATTCTATCCTGAGCAGCATTTTACGTCAGGTCCTGCACGTTACACTGATGCTTCAATCGTAAAAATGCTTGAAGAAAAAGGAATCGGCCGCCCGTCAACTTATGCTCCGATTATCTCTGTTCTTCTTGACCGTTATTATGTTACAAGAAATAACCGTCAGCTCATGCCTACAATTCTCGGTAAGATGATTTCAAAAATTCTTGTTGAATCTTTCCCTGATGTAATCAACGAAAAATTCACTGCCGATGTTGAAAATGAACTCGACGGTGTTGAACAGGACAAGGTTGTATGGAATGACATGATCCGTGATTTCTACGGACCTTTTAAAAACCGTGTAGATGAAGTTGAATCAAAGACAGAAAGCATAAAGGGCTTCCTGGATGAACAGACTGATTTGAAGTGTGAAAAATGCGGAAAGCCGATGGTAAAAAAACTTGGCCGTTTCGGATTCTTCCTTGCATGTTCAGGTTTCCCTGAGTGTCATAACACAAAATCAATTCCTCTTGCAAAATGTCCTGTAGACGGCTGTAACGGCGATATTGTTGAAAGAAAGTCTAAGGGCAGGGGAAAGAGTTTCTACGGATGTACTAATTATC
>JAEEGH010012216.1_pt1 | contig 19334 bp, 15 predicted proteins | sample 9134181 | NCBI WGS metagenome assembly JAEEGH01 (sample SAMN16246544, study PRJNA631951) | gut metagenome | biome: gut microbiome; feature: rumen; material: DP-attached | host: Bos | place: Iran: Karaj | collected 2018-10 | reverse complement strand
TTTATTTAAAAAGAGGGCAAGTCCGGCAAGCCTCGCTTGCCCTCATAACCATTAACCCAGAGCGTTCGAATCCCTTTCGGGTCTACCAGCACCAGTGGTTTATTAACGCCATAGCCACTAAATGACTATAGTCGGCATCTGCCCCGAAGGACAAACGTGGCATTCCGAAGAATGCCCATCGCTCCATAGAGCGAAGAAATCCACTCATACAGTAGAACCCCAGCCAAGCTGGAATTAACAAGTCGCTTGGCGGGTCATCCTCCAGCGAGGTTCACCAAAACTCTTGTCCAAACGAATGAGTGGAGCCCTGCTCTGCTGCAGGGTTACATCCTGAATGTACTCACACATCCTGTATCTATATTGAGTTCTTTACAGAACTTATCAATTCTCTTTTCATCTTCTGGCGAATGATAACTGAACTCCCACAGGGCATCATCCTTAACCGAAGATTTTAGTTGTTTGTAGTAGTCCATATCAACTGCACCAAGCGAACAGCCAATGACAGTTATCTTTTCAATGCCGCCCAACGAGTCAAAGAACCCCATGTGGCCATCTATAATCCTCCGTGTATTTTTAAAGTTTGCATCATAATACTTCTCCAACCGTTCTTCTGCAACTTCCACTGCATAATATCGTATGGGCAACCGCCAGTTACCAGTCCAGTCATTCTCATGAAAAAACGCCAGATACGCCAACTTGTCATTTCTGAAATACCGTCCTTTCTTATCCTTCTGCACGTGGCGGTAACGGCGGCGGTTCTGGTTCTTATGCTTCCAACGTTCAAAAGCTTCTTGATCGTCCGAATGATGTCCCAATACCAGCGACCCAAACTTATCCTTCCTGCTACCGTGTATATAGCATATCTGCTCAGAAGGAATACTATACTCACTTTCCAGAAACAGCGTATAGTTAAAATTCAGAAAGATAGCCTCTTTGTCTATATCCAGCATCTTCTTCCGGAATCCCTTGGCATAATGAAGAGTGTTTATCCATCGATGGAAATGATACTTCATCTCAAATGAGCAAGACGTGACGGCATCTGTTATCTCATCCAAAGGCGCATAATACTGGGCATAACTAAAATCATCATCATCATCATCTACTCGTGGCAGCTGCATGTCAAGCATATCAAACACCTTCTCTCGGTTCAACTCACTAAGGTTGGTTTCAAAGTCTCGCCACAGATTTGAACGGCTCCAAGTGGCCACAGGATAACGCAATCCGTATTCATTATGTCTGTACTCGTAAGGTTGCATACACCAGAACCAGCCCACGGGCGTTGAAAAACTTCTTTCTAATGAACGCGGTCCGAAATACAAGTCAAAATACCCCACTGTTTGGGGACTTCTTCTGTATAGATAACGGCGAAAACTCATATATCCCGATTCAGCCCCATGATAGCGGTCAAAACCATTTCCTATCACATATAGATGTTTGGCTTGTCTCCCTTCTACATCATAATGCTTCTGCAGAGAACGCGGCGCAAGAGAACCACCCTTGTCATAGCAGTATTTTGTCATCTCCTCCACCACCTGCGACTTTGGCATATCTAAAGGCAGAGTACTCAAAAACGTACTTACATTGAAAGGTTTTAAGTACCCCAATCCTTCCAGTGGCAACATCCCATGAAGTTCCGAAAACCAATCCAATGCACGGATGATAAATGCACTTCTTTTATACTCTTCCGCATTTCTGTCCAGTTTCGTGGCAACACTTCTTTGAAAGGGAACAATGTCTTTTATTCTTCTCAGGATTTCTTTCAATTCGTGTTTCTGAGAAGCACTATAATCCTTCGTTCTCCTCACAGTCTGATAGTGCGCTGTTATTCTGTTCCTCAGCGTACCGGCCTGTGATTGCTCCCCTACCGCCATAAGGAAAGCCACCATAGCCTCCGCCATTTTGAATCTCATTAGAGCGGCATCAAAGCCTTCCAATGGTTCTGGCACTTCTATTTCAAACAAGGCGTTTAATTCATTGGCACAACGATACATCTTCTCCATATTGCCGTCTTTTACCGTCTTATGGAGTTCTAATATCGATTGTAAAAGTTTTGCCTTGTTCATAACACCTAATATGCTATTGTCATCCCACCATCACAACTATTCTTCTTTTTTTCATCCTGCGTCATCCATTTTATTCCTCTTTTGTTGCTTTTGTCAGATCCGAAATAATAGTATCAAGAGCAACATACACTTTTCCGTATTGGCGACGTGCAGCTGTATAAAGCCCCATCAAATTATCATAATCAATAGAACCATATTCTCGCTGCTCGACCTTCACGTCATCAAGAAGATCTCCATTCTGATCCCAAAGCAGTAGCTTGAGAAAAGACACATCAGGGGCAGCATTCACCATGGCACTATACAGGTTTGCTTCATGATACAGGATAGATATATAGTTATTACCTATACAAACCTTGTATTCGTTACTACTGGTTTTCTCCCACTCCACCTTTCCTTCATCAGTTAGGTCGTGCAACATTGCTACTATTTGCTGGTACTTCTCTATCATATTTGTACATTTTTAATATTTGCCGCTATATCAGACAGCACGTTCGACAATTTATTTATATGCTTGAAAACGACTTTATTATCCAATTCTCCATTTGATATCCATCTGCTCCTCAGATTAACACTGTCGTTTCCAATATCACTTATCACTTTATTGATGGTGGCAACATCCACACTGCCAATGCATCGTTCTCTCTTTTCAATCAACAAGTGTCGCATCTCATCCAGTTTCATTGCTGCAGCCTCATACTGCTCTCCATTGATGCAGCTATAGATTGAGTTACACATTTCAATATGCCTCTCTATATCAGCATATGTCAGAAATGACTCTATCTCTTCTGTTTTTTGCAAAGCAGCATCCTTAGCAGCCTGAGCCACTCTTTTTACTTGTCTAAGTTGCCATAAAGTAATTGCAATAGCATAGACTGAGGCCGCACTTCCCACGCCCGATATATAGTCAGACACACTGGCATACACATCCCTACTAATAACATAGATAACCACAGCGGAAATTGCAATGATTATCAATGTATGAGCAAAAATATGCTTCCAAGTAAAACCTTTCTGATTATCTTCCATACGATCTTATTTCTTCATATCTCGTCGCGCGTGTTCATTTCAACATATCCCTCTTCATCTTCCCAAAGCATCTATGTTGCTCCTTGGCAAATCGCAGTCCGAAAATATCTTCCTTCACTTCATCAAACGGCATGCGTAGCATACTCGCAATTATAGCGATATTCGAATCTGGATACCGCATCTGAAGGTCTTTCAGCCTCAGAGCCTCACTCTTATGATAGTTATAGCGCTCTTTCAATCTAAATCGCTCCACATACCTTTCATAGTCTTTATCTTTATGACAATCGAAATCAACCTCATATCCACTGGCATTCTGTAAAAAAGGACGTTTCACATCCTCCAAAGGCATCAACTCCATCGTCACCTTCCTATCAAAATCAAAACTCTGACACGTTGGGCTGAACTTCCGTAACACACGTGAGGCTTTGGCCAGCGGCGCCCAACCTTTCAACCTTTCATTACAAACTGGGCAACATAGCACAAGATTAAACAGTGACAGCGCAAATATCGGATAGGCCGCTTTCTCCAAAACATGGTCCAAATCAAAATGACATGCCTTAATCCGATGACCATCCGTTTTATCAACATACTCATAGGTGTTGATATAGGCCATATCGCAATAGTGACAAGTATGCAACCCCAACTCTTCCGCATGTTCCCTAAAGAAAGGGGCTATCTTAGCCCTCTGATAATAGCGGTCATACTTGAAAACTTCGTTTTGCAACCTATCCTTTATTTCCCGTTTCCGTACATCAGTTGCCCCTGCCAGTGCATCATCAAACGCCTTTGCAATCACCACCAGTTCCCCAAATGGAGCTGATACCAATTGTTTAATCGAATAATTGAACCCTGCCAATTCCACACAGTCATTCTTCACCTCACGCCAATGTTTGCGTAACGTTTTGGTGTTCATCAACTCAACATAAGCGTCCTTTATCTTTTCATAAAGGTCTTTATCATCCAGATACGCCATCCTAATCATGCCTGTGCCTCCTTATCCTTTTCAGCTCAAGGATTGCATCCTCATGCTCCTGTATCTGTCTATCTATGTCTTCTTCTGCCAAAGGTGTTCGCATATTGTACTGTTGGGCCATCTCTGTTACCATCTGCAGCACCACCTTCCTCAGATACTCATCACCAATCAAGGCATATAGTGACACCATCCTTTCATAACCCTCTCTGAACAACTGTTCCCTTATCTCTGGGTTATTATCTAACCGATAAACACGAACCACCTCATTGATTTTCTGCGCAACAAACTCCCCAATAGTATTGCTCATAAAGAACTGCTGGTTCAATAGGTCATATATATTTGCTCCAAATGTCTTTCCTGTTGGAAGTTCTTCATCCTGAGTCATATAAAGAATATGACTTTCAGGAATATCCGACAACAAGAATGGTGAGTGCGTTGTCAGCAATATATTAATATACCGCTCACCTCTATTAAACTCCAACCGGTCTAACAACCGCAGTAGATTTTTCAGAAATGTACGTTGATACTCAGGATGGAAACAAATCTCAACCTCATCTATCACCAAATTGAAGCAGTGATACCTTGGTAGATTATCCTCCACAGACAACAGATTCGTCAGATGATAGATAATCGAACTTACCGAGAAAACGAATTGGCGCTCTCCGCTACTCATTAAACTCAGTTCTATTGGGTTTCCATAGACTTGCCCTTGCTCGTTTTCCTTCTTCAGATACACATGTTGCTCATAGATGCTAGGCGGTGTCAACAACTCAAGCTCCTTCAGGCTATATAGTAGGGTAATATCCTGCTGTTCCTTCTCTATATCATGTCTATCATCAAAAGCATTGAGATAGTCATGTCCTGTCAGTCCGAAATCCTCTTCATACATTTCTAGTCCATATTCCGTATTTCTTCTTATCTCTGCATAATGCAGCAAGTATAATAAGACTCTACGCACTTTCAGTGTCACATGGCTTTCCTCATCTTTTACCATTAAGGCCAACTCGGCTACAGTATTCATAACTTCAGGAGTACTTTTTACATCCAGTGCGTTAATAATCTCATATTTCGTCTTTATCTTAGTCTGGAGTGCCTGGAGTAAGTACTTTGGATAGGTATTCCCTATATTTAACACTTTACAAATTAGATAGAGCATTCCCGCTCTATAGCTCTCATCGTCATAAGCATCTGGTTTAATACCAAATACTCCAAGTACAACCTTGGCAACATTATCTTCTTCTGATTTCAGAGTTTCTTGGAATAAAGCCAATATCCACTCCAGTTTCTTGCCGTTTTCATCCTTATATTTTTCTCTATGTTCTTTCTCCTCTTCGTCCTTTACTGGCATCAGAGTGTTATACATCTCCAGAATCTTATCACTATTAAAGTAGCCTTTAAGGATAAACGGATTATAGGTATAAATCATCTCATGCAGTTGATAACCATCTATCAAGTGTTGCCCCCTGTACTTGAAATATTGCAATAGGGCCGTCACCCTATTGCGTGTCAACCGCATCTCCTTATTCATATCTATCGTACCCTCATGCCGGTATGGGTTAATGTTAATGGGGCACATATAACCGTCATTCTTATGGAACAAAGCATTTATCCAAACATCTTTTACATTCCACGACTGGTGTCTATTTGATGTTCTACTCTTACATTCTTCTCCTATATAGTCTTGGGCAACATACGACTGCATACTATAATTCATCACCAACGTATAGAAGAAATTGTTAGCTACATTCCTTACCTTCTCATATTCTACAGCAATGTCGTGGCCTGACATAAAGAATCTCACTCCTGCCTGTTCCATTACCTCATAATTACTCACAGCATCTCCGCACGAGAATATAACATTCCTATCTTCACACTTCAGAACGCCATACTTATCCCCTTCATGCCACCCCATCTCTGCATAGAGTCCAAACACATAGCAGAGATTATCAGCGGCATCTCTGGGTATATCTTTCATCAGGACAAAACTCAGGTTGTTGGCTAACCGGAACATGATTTCCAGCAGCGTTGACTTCCCGCTTCCGTTTTTGCCTACGATAGCATGCACATTGATATGGTGCGCAAAGAAATCAGGTTCAAGAGTTTCCTCAAACCTATATTCATGCCCAACTTTCAGATTCTTCCTGATACGTTGATGCGTTGCCTCGTAAACTTTTATGTAGTCTATGTTAAACATACCCTCTTGTTGTCACGTTTCAATGATACATACACTTTTATAATCCAATGACTCTAATGATCCATCTTATCGATGTCTGCCTGTTCATCCATTTCCTTAGCCATTCGTTCGTATTGTTCGGAGAGATCTTTAAAGACTTTCGAAACACGGGGGTATCGTAAATGATATTTGTCATAAAGCCCTTTAAACATTGAGGCATTGTCTCTTTCTATCTCTCCTCCTTCATACGGACTACGCGATGTAAGTCCACGTTTATTGAACAACCCAGCATTATAACCGCTATAGAAAGCCTTTTCTTTAATAGGCTCTATTAGGGCAAACAGTTTCTCTGCCTCGTCTTTCCTTTCTGGAAAATATGAAAACAACTGTCCTAGTTGACTACAAGCATGTCTGTAATGACCTGTCTCCGAGGATTTCTTTAATACAGCCTGCATCCAATCCGACAACACTGCTTCATCCAACGAATAATTCTCACCTACTCCAGGAATAGTTTTCCATTGATTCAAGAGATAGAAGGCTCGTTGTGCATTCTGCCTGTCAATATCCGTCACTACCCTTTCATGTTCACTTTCATTTTCCATAATGTATAAATAGCCAAGTATCTCCACCACGAAATCAGGATCTTTTGTCAACCTGTCATTAAGCAGAGCCAGACTATCTTTTACACGATCATACCTCAGCGTTGGCAAGTAAACCCATTCTAGATGGATGAGTAAATCCTTATCCGCATCTTCACGTTTATGAAGAGTCTCTATATATACACTAAGCGGGTGGTGGTCAATTGAATCATTCAAATCACTTTCAGACCTCAAAACATTTTGTAACAGCTCTTGAATAGCCTCAGTTGGCATTTCTTTCGCATAAATCCAGGAGTTATTCATGGCATCAAGTCCTCTCCCAACTGAAGATAGTTTATTAATCTTATAGAGCGTAGCATCCTCTTTATATCCGCCCCAGAAAATGGCAGGAACTCTTCGCCAGTATGCATTCTGAATATCTATATCCAATGTTTCAATGTAATCCCATAGAGTCTTATTGTGCTCAAAACAAAGCAATAAGGATGTTAGCTCCTCTTTTGTGAAGCCATTTTTCTCACATGTTTCATATAACAGGGGAATTAATTCGCCTCCCTGTTGTATTTCTAACGTTGATATGTAGCCCCTCGTGAACTTAACATCTTTTTCCGAGGCAAGGAGTTTGCAAACCTTCGTCGTAATACCTTCCTTTGAGAAAGAAGCCAGTGTAGCACCCAATGTTTGCGGCTCATTAACTTTGTCTTTCAGAGCTATCACTCTATCGTCACCAAATTGATTAAGTAATTCTTCACAAGCTTCTTTCCTAATTCTCTCTATTTGCCGGTTATTAATATAGTCATCCTCCTCTTCGACAGACTTATCAGGCAGATGAGGATAATACTCGTCAAATAGCCATAGATGACGTTCTTCTAAATCATCAGGAATTGTTTTTTCATACGCAACCCTAATGCTCTTTACTTCATCTTCCGTGAGATTATAACGATCTTTGATTCCATCTAAGTTCTGATACCACAAAGTTTCTCGCAGAGCTTTTGCAGTTTCTTTTTTAGAACCTTCTATTTTGTCTACTGCTTCAGGTAGCCATAGAATCAACATCTTTCGTAAAGGTTCGTCAATAGGCTCCATAACATTTATTAATGAAGATAATTTTTGGTCATCCCCATCAAAATAAGACATCAGATGAGTGACAATCCATTCTGTTGTTTTGTCTACATCAGATTGATTATACCCCAGTTCTTGAGTGAATTCATAGTCTCTCCATTTCAGTTTATACGTACCAGATGTGACAGCGCCAGGGTGTGGCAGCAAGGCTATCAACAATCGCCACATAACAGGATTATTATCGTTTAAATACTTATTCAGAATTGAAAGTCTGCCTTCTAATTCCACCGAAGTATGTGGCTTCCAAGGGAGATAAATATCTACGAGACTATTAAACGGTCTGTTCGAAAGTCGCCCACCTGGATCCATTTCAGTCAATCTCAGGAGTATTATGGTAACTGCATCAAGATAATTAGGATGCCATGCTAATGCTTCTAATGCCCATAATAGAGAAGTATGATGACTCTGAGGATACAAAAATCCATTCTTCTCTTCAAAAAGGGCCGTTATTACTGGGGTCTGTTTCTCAATAGCCAATTGCAACTCTAACAAGAACACGTCTGGTGAAGCTTCGGCAATTTTCGGTAAATAGTCAGAAAATTCCACCCATTTCTCGGGTAATGCGTCATGCAATAGATTTTGCATCAGACTATCGACCCATTCTTGAGTATCTCCAATTGGCAGTTTTAATCTATTACCATATAACGCAACAATAATAAGAGTTTGCAGTAATCCTTCCTTCAGTTGATTTGAATACTTTACTTTCACCTCTATGAATACTTTAACAAAGATTTCATGAAGTGTATCGAAAAAAGCAGGATTCAATTGTGGACTCAATTCCGTCCATAGCATTAACGGTGATGTCAGCCTCCAAACTGGTCCGGTCTTGGTCAGGGGCGAAACAGATTGTTGTAACCATTGATTAAGAATTGATAGATATTGATTGCCCGATACACCGGCAATGGTGCTGAGCAGAAGTGTATCACTATCATAATTCTCATTCCAACGGCCAAGAAGGAGGGCTGGCAGCAGCTCATCAAGATTTACCATCCCTATCCATTTCGCCCCTACCGGGGGGAAACCCAATTCCTTTCTAATAAGTGTCAGGTTGCAGGAATTGATCAATACAATTCTATTTGCTTCTGGCTCTGAAATACCATATGACACTAATTCCTCCACCAATGCATGTCTTTCCGATACTGGCAAGTCCACTACATCCTGACGGAATTCGTCATCCGGCCCTAAAGCAACAAGTACAACGTTGTTAATTGCTGCAGAATAAACAGAACTGTTATCCTCCAAATGTGTTACTATATTGATCGCATTCGTCCTTCCTGCGATTTGTCTTAATGATTCTCTTGTATCTACGACAACACTCTTACCCATAAACTTGCTCTTGGCAGGTTCAGGTAGCAATTGTCCTGCTGCAAGAATGAAAGCCATCGCCTCCTCTCTTGAAGAGGCACGGAATGCCTGTAGCCCTGGTTTCCCTTCGACCATTTCCTGAACAACATCGATAATTCTTTCTCGACCGACAGTATAGAACTCAGGTGTCAAAACTATGCCTTTAGGACCAATTGCAATTTCATTCCATCGCATACTGGGTAAAATAATACCTGTACCAGTAAACAAGTTGATTTTTTGAGCAAACCACTCAGTCACTATGGGCAATTGATATATCCACTGTGCCAAATTGTCTGAATCATAAGCAATAACATCTTTCCAGTCTCCTGATTTTTTCTTGTCTGTAACCCATTTTGTCTTGGCATCCCAGTGATACGGTGTGACAAACACAAAGGTCATATTACGCCTTTCCGTTTCAGAAATGTCTTTCATTCGATTACTATAGTCCTTATTGGCTTTTGTCGTAGTGTCGCCTCGTGCTCCAAACTCCCAGCCACTTTTTCCTAAAGGAATGAAAGCGTGACCAGCCAGACTCTCAATAATTCCGTCCCACCCACCAATGAAAGTTGAACTGCCAATAGGTATATTATAGCTACTTCCATCATTAGGCAGGGTGTTCATAATAAGCTGTGTCACCAACTCAGCCATCTCAGACTTTGCAGGTGCAGTCACCGCCCATTGTTCAATGTGTTTTCTGTCAATCAGCATTGCCTAATTATTTTTCTTAGAAATTAACAGGGATAATTCTCACAAATATATCTTCTCCATCATCTCACCAAGTTCAGTGCCTTGGTACATATCTTTAATCTGGAGAAGAATTCTTAGCACCTCATCGTCTTCCTTCTTCGGAAAAAGGTGCTCGATATAGTTTTCTGGCAGTTCCTTGGCAAATGATGCATCTACTCTGAAAGCACAGGCCAAATCCAGTGCCAACTGATTCTTTGCCAATCCCCATCCACAATAGTTGAAATATGCTCGTTGAGCATCTGGACGATGAGCACCGATTCCTTTTACCAAGTCAGAATATCGATAAACTGATCTGGGATGACATCGAAAAACAAAGATGGTAGCTTCATTGTCTTCATCCTTAACAAGTTCTGCCTTGACTGGCTCTTTGCTACTATAAGTAGCTTTATAAATTGCAAACCATAATGCCACCTTCAAGTCATCTGTCAAATCAAGACCGACACTGGGCAGTCCATAGTGTTGTGCAAGGCCCAAGGCCAGAAGATGGAACAACTCCCTCTGTCTGAAGTCAAGGAATACACCTGGGTAACTTTTCATAAGTTCTTCTGTTAGCAGCGCACAAACATTATGCCACGCGCTCACCACTTTATCGTAATTCAACTTAGAGCGTATAAAGCTAGGATGAAATGAAGGTTCCTTTACAGGCATAAAACACCCAAACAGTTCCATTTTTTCTTCCTCAGACCTGTCAATCGTATAAATCTGCCCTTGGCCTCGAAACAAGAAAGTGTTATCAGGACTATGACGCTTCATTTGTTCTACAGCCAGTTCTATCTCCTGGAGATTGTTTGCCTTGAATACAGGTATCAGCCTGTATGGAACCCTGAGACTGTCAACTCTCTCCAAAGTGATATTTGCCCCATGATCGTAGTCCAACAAAATGCCTCCATATACCATTGCCTTTTGATTAAGGAAGTCACCTGTGAAGAAACGGCCATAGTTATCATCGAAATATACTTTCTCCACATCATATTTATCGACAGGATAAGGCAGCGGTAACGCACCTTGGCTGAACTCATTTACGATGGGATAGCCATTATACAATATCCTGTACTTAAACAACAATGCGTCTTTACCTATAGCTTGCATGGCACCATTATATTACTTTTTGCTTCCAACTTACCGATTTTCTCAGCAACCCAGTATTGTGAAAACTGAGTAAAGTACGACGGAGTCCTAGCATCCAAATACACATCCAAGTCTTTGAATCTGTCATCGCAGATATGGAATGTATCCATCATGTTGATGATCTCCGAATGGAACTGACTAAGCGGCCATGCCACGATATCTACGAAAAACATCGGAGCCTGGAAGACAAGTCCTTCGCTTTGCCATTGATATGCCAAATGTTCTTGCGCTATGCCGAACTCCTTCCTTATATGCTCAAATTCCTCTTCGCTAACAAAAGGCTTGCAAGCATCCTTTAAGTAATCACCAAGCTCACAGTACATGAGCATATTGGCAATTAAATCTGCATACCTATGCTTTTGCAGAAAGGAGATATACTCTTCTCTATGACTTTCCACTTTAAGGAGTAGTCCTGGAGTTTCTTCTGAATCAGGGTCTAACTGTTTGCACTCCATTCCCCAGAAATCAACAGCACAGAATCTGGAACTAAACTCCCTATAGAGAAGTTGCATTTGTAGTTTCTCATTCTCAACCATCATCATTGCATTATAACCAACAAGGAGCCACATCCCTATTGGTGTTGCTCATAACCAACAGTTCAATGCCTCCTTGTCAGTAGCTCTAATTATCTTTCTAACCACCTTTCATCCTGCCTCATTCCCCCTCCTCCACTTCGATCTCCTTGGCTATCAACTTATACTTCGCGCGAATATCTTCTCTCTGGTAGAACTCCAGCAAATCCGCCTTGCTCAGATACCCGTCCTCCAGATACTTTGCCAGATACTTCTGGTCAAACTCAATCGAGAGCAGGCTCTTCTCTATGTTCTTCAATATCTGCTGATTGTTCTTGATATTCGTCTTCACCAGCGTCTCAATACTCTGCACATCTCGGATATCTTTCAGCAGCCGCTGAATGAGCATTTTCACGAACTCCACCTCCACATTCTTCCCGTCTTTCCGCAGAGCCAACCCACGCGCCAGGTTATACGCCACGGCAAGATACTGATAGTCTGATGCTTCATAGTCGATGATACAGATAAAACCTATATCGTCCACATACGTCACGCCATCCACAGCTCGCTGAATAGAAGCGTCCGCCAGCGTCTTGTCAAAAACAATGATGCTAGCATTGGCATCTCTGTTCACGGTCGCTTCCAGCAACTGGCTCCATGCCGTGTCATATTTGTTCGAGGCGATATCTGGTGAATCAATATCACCCAGTTTAATACTCTTGTCAAACTTGCATTCGATGGCCACTCTACGACCGCTATTTTCTCCGCCCACGAAGGACATAATATCACCCGTCTTGTTGTTTTTCAACAAACCTTTTGAGGTCCCTGTTAGCGACACAACATCCCCGAGGTGATACCGCTCGATATACCCTTCCAAGAACTCCAGAATGTCATTCTCAGCCGCCACACCCTTGATGGCGGTCTTGTGGAAAACCTCCTGCTTCATGTCGAACAGTAGTTTCAGATTCTCCAATTGTACACCCAGGTCATCAGTGGTCTTTGAAAGGAAAGCAGAAAACCTGTCTTCCATCATGGCCAGCACCCCAATACGAATAGCACGAAGCAAAGCCGCCTCACGCTCTACCTCTGGCAAAGAGTCAAAATACCGATATACCAGCTCGTCCGAGATTTCAAAACTATCCACCTGGACGCGCTGCAACTTATGGTCTATTCGCATAAACTATACTTGTGAATAGCGATAACCGCCTTTCTTAATGTATGCATCAAGATACTTTCCGTGAGAATCAGCTGACATCAGTCCGTCATACAAACTCTGAGGCACATCATAGTACTGATACACTGAACCTGTTTTAAATTCAACCTCCAATGTCATGCTTGAAGGATCGTACCCAATTGATAAGATGTGGGATGATGATACAAATTGTCTTTCCATAAAACTTTTTGATTTATAAATTCACTTGTTGTAAGCGCCATGCTTTAACGATATCAGGGTAGTCCTCATCTGATATATTTAAGTTCGTATTCCACCCTCCTTTACCATCAATATCCGAGGAAACTTCAGGATCATTGCTATCCGGCCTTCTTTCCTTGTCAGGGAAGGTGATATTAGCCCGCATAGGCATTCTGACAGCCTCTCCGACTATAATAGATTCGCCAGTTTTCAATATCGGAAGCATATTTATCAGGTTCGACAAATTATCCGAAACCGTATTCGCTATAATACCCCTATCGTTTGAATTGGTAAGTCTCAATGCTATCGTTGTCCCGCATTGCGACAAAATTGTGGTGTCAATTTCTGACGGACGTTGACTCACAATCATAGCACTTATTCCATATTTCCTACCCTCTTTCACTATCCTCCTCACAATACTTGAAGCACGACTATTGTTTCCACTGCCCAAATAGTTATGGGCTTCCTCCATGATAATGAGCAACGGTCGTTTTCTTCCTCCTTGGGTCAAGTTACGCCCCCAGAACAAAGAGTCATACATCACACGAAGCAATATGCCTATAATGTCATGCAATATACTTCCTGGCACACCCGATACATCAAATACCGAAAGTGTTCTCTCACCCATCCACAGTTTCAGAAGCGCATAAATGTCGTTGTCTATCTTTCCATCCTTGTCTGGGACATATCCTTCTGGCTTATATGCAAAATCAAATCTTGAATCAGTCAACTTGGCTTGTAGTGATATCAATTGACGCTTCAACGACATGGGGGTTGCAGAAAGAAAGACCTTACCTTGTTGTTGCTCTTGATATCTTGGCAAAACAAAAGGTTCTATGCTGCCCGTACATTTCGTACCTTCTGCATTTTGTACAAAGGCTTCTGTTGTTTTAGTCTCATCAAAATCTTCATAGATGGCACAGAACTTTTGACCTGTTCCAGTACAAATATGAGTAGAAAACATCAGCCGATACAAATGAAGAAACAGTCGTTTCAGGCTGAATGGTATGGGGGTATCCACAGTAATTGTATCCCTGCTTAGATAGGAGAACAGCCCAGGATTTTTTTCAACAGTTAATTTTTTTAGAGCTAAGACCAATTCAGACAGCGGGAAACGGTCATTGTCAGAAACTTCACCAAATGCAAAGCTCACGAACTCATCAAAACTCATTGCCCAATAGGGAACTACGAGTTTACGCTCTGTGGCATCCTCAGGGGTTATCCGGAATATGTTTGCAGTATCTTTAAAAGTCTTGCCATATTCGCCATGTATATCCATCAGGATAATACGGGAAGATGGAAATTTTTGTTGGTCTATCAGCGTATTCACCAATCCGGCAACTGTTGTAGATTTGCCGGTGCCCGTAGAGCCAACTATAGAGCAATGCCTGCTTACTAACTTATTCACATCCACCAGCGCAGGTATATTCTCTGCTCCTGAGATGGTTCCTACAGAGACGAATTCTGCACCTTGCTGTCTTCCATATATGTTAACCAAATCCTCTTCCGTCACAATATGAACTTCATCATCAATCATAGGGTACTGCGATATTCCACGTTCAAAAGGTTGCCCCAATGCTCCCTCACCTACCAACTGAACAGTCATCCACCGGATGCCGGCATTTTCATCGTTTCTGAGAGAATCTGGGATAGCATCAGCACCAATCTGGACGATTGTTCCATACAAGTTGATATAGCCTTGTGGTATTTTCACAAAACCACCAACCTGACCTATCTTATATCCGTTTCCGTTGATATAAGATATGGTCGAGTTCAGTGACCTATACAACTGTACTGACACACTTGTTCCGGAAATACTGCGTACAGCTCCAATTACAGCTGGATTATTATTTGTCTGCATGAACATCATCTCCTACGAGTTCTGCTAAAAAAGTAGTGAAAGCGCTGAAATCACCAAACGAAACCCTATCATTCACTTTCTTCAGCGTGAAGTTTGCAAATTCATTCTTGGTATCCTCAAACTTAGCCCAATCTCGCCGCTGTGCGCCAATCACAGCTTCATCGTCGTGCCATACACTCAGATTCGGACGTTCAGATGCCCGCTTCACGGCTTCAGGAAAATACAATTCATCAGCGGGATCCGTCTTTTTCATAGCGCCATACATTAGTGCAATGACATTGGCAGATTGATTTACTTTCAGAGCATTGATAATGGTATCGTTGATGTGTTCATCCCCGAACGAATAACCACATACAAATAATACGGCATGAGGTTTCAACAAGAAGTTAGTCAGTTTGTCAGACATAGCCAGAAATGGCATCTTCCTGCTTTGGTCATATTTCAACTTCGAGGGATATATCAATTCTGGTGATCCCGTGACGTCTTTCGACACTCTGCACACATCCCCATTAACGGTTTTCCAGTTTACCGAACCATGTAGTTTCCATAACCTCGTCCAGTAAGAAGGGAGTTTGTTGTCTTCCACAGAGTGTATATCAAAGAACGGATAGCGAGAACCAGAGAAACCATCAAAGAATGGCACGCCCTGTTCCTCCAACGCCTGCTCTGCCAGCAGGTCGTAATTGGTGGTGAACACCTCTATTGGCTCTACCCTATCAATGGAACTCACCCACCTTGCAAAGCGTCTATACGAATTGTCACCTGTTGGTAAATCTTTCGTGACCGACTCTGCAATAGTATTACATATCTCAGTTTCCAATCCTGCCAATTCTGCTTCTGTAAAACCACGGACGCTACCACCTCCTGTTGACACTTCTTTCATAGAGCGTACGTATGTCAGCACATCTTCTAGATTGTCAGTCTTTTTGCCCGCCTTACCCAATTCCGACATCAGTCGTTTATATGGTGTTGTATCAGCATCAGTCTCATGTGCTTTGCTAATTATCTTTGCCAAACCCGTCATGTCAGGTAGCAGTGGATTACCTGCTGCATCTTTCACAGAACGAGGGCAACCTGCTGCCAAGAGGAATCCCAAAGGCGACTTGTCTTGAGATAAGAGCAACCTTAAGTTGCGTATGTGTCTTATCTGATCGTGATTCATATTACCAATCCTCCACTATTTCGTATTTATTCAAATCTACAAGGTTCCAGCCAGACCATTCAACGTTCTGCCACTTCGTATGTGAAGCTATTATGGTCTGGAAGTTCATGTTCGGGTTTTGGAACAATCTCATGTATTGTCCAATCAATCCTTCGCTGAAGCTAAAGATGTTCCCCCAATCTATCAGAAGAATAGCCGGTCTGAATCTTGACACAGCACTCAGATAGCTCACCACCAAATCTAATACAAATCTTGAGCGTTCCGTATCTGACAGTTGCTGTAGCTTCCATTCATGTCCCGTAATATAATCTTTCCTCCATACCTTAATCCTACATTCTCTATATGGATTCTTCCTCACTTCCTCAATTTCAGCCTTTGAAACCATTACTGCATTAGAAAAGTCTGCCACTTGTATCATTGCCTCAATATTATTTCTGTCCTTTCCAAGATATTCCGCGACATACTGCAAATCGTCTTTAACCTCTGTTGGGCGTTCCTTATCTCGTATATAAATCACATCCATCTGATAAGGAAAGATTGCCAAGCCACAACCACCCGCTAGGTAGGATACAATTTTGTCCAATGTCACTGTAACAGGATATTTGACAGGATTATCCACATCTATCACAGCTTTCATTCGTTTTCCATTCCATCGCTTCAGGATAGATGAAGACAAAACCTCATATAGCATTTCTATGATTGATGACTTTCCAGTCCCATTGCTTCCATATAGGACAGTCGTTTTGGCGAAATCAATAATAGTTCCAACTTTTATGTTTGGACTCTCTTCTATCTTTACGCTCTTAATCCAGTTCAGGGGCATCACATCATTGCCCATTTCCACGGCAATCTTGTATTCGTGGATGGACTTTATCTGCAAGAGCTGCTCAGCCCTATACTTCTTCTCACGTAGTTTTCCATCAACCAACTTATGACAGTCATTACACAGATAGAGACCATTCTCTGGCGACCTCAACTGCTCCTCTGTAAGATGGGACTGGCCTCTTGGACCTGTAGGTTTTGCCGCATAGATATGCGCACATTGCCCAAGTTCAACAAAATCGCACGTTGTTGCCCCTGGCCCCACCAAAGTCTTGTCACATTTGCAACAGCGGTAACCCGCTCTTCGACGGATAACCTCCTTGGTAATCTCAGTAAAATTGATCCTATCAGTCTGGCCTGACATTCCTTTATTTTCCTTCCGGTGCAACCACCAAATATTCTGGTTTCACAAAAAATGAAGTTCGCTTATGGCTTCTATTGAATCCTTTCTTCACTGGTGTAATGAACAAACCCATATTCGGATAATCCACTATCTCTACATGGGCACCATCCAACCCGTCTCTATCAAGCAGTTCACCTGTAGCAGGGCAAATGTATGGCCCATAGCCAAACTCGTATTGGGTCTTGTCCACCCAATACTGAATCATTGAGCCATCATCATCGGTATCTTTTGCATTTACCACCTGCACCAGCTCTCCTCTCATAGCTTTATACTGTTTATACTCCTCCCAATTCCCTTGAAATCTGAATTGCCTATATGCAGGATAAATCATAATGTTTAAAGCCTCAATATACGACATATTGAATTGCCTCACCAGCATATCTGCTTTGTTTGGATACGGGCAACTGATATAGAAATGAGGAAAGACACCTTGGGCATTCGTTTTGCTCACAATCGCAGTGTCAAGTTTATTCTCCACGTAATTTAAGAAATCAGCCATTTCCTCATCACTCACTCCCTCAGGCTGCAAGACTCCTTCTATCTTAAACAACACTATCTCGCCATTAGGCAACTTCATAGGACTTTCACTGTACTGGACAGCACATCCATTATGTCTGCTAATTGTAATCATATCCATATCAATCCAGTAACTATTTTAAATATATAAATGCAAGGAAGAATTAATTCGTCAATTCTAGATCACCTTTGCGGAACAAAGACATAACTATAGAATTCCTATCTCCTTCTGCATGGGAGACTCAAAGCTATACCATTCGTCGGTAATCCAATAGCAGATATCATCCTTTGCCTTCCGATAGCGAGAGGGAGCATCCTTCCGCCACTCATCCAAGAACTCGATGACTTGACTGTTCACGATTTCCTGTGACTCCTTTGTTTTCAGTTCAAAGAGGTCTCTGTAGCACCAGCAATAGCTCTCCACCTGATTCTCATCACGGAAGTCATAGTCTGTGTAGTCGATATAGTTGGCCATAAACAGCAGATGAACCTTCTCTACCAGTTCCACGCTCATCCCGTTCAACATCTCGTGAAGAGTTTTCAGGGTAATGCGCTTCTGCTTGTTTGCCGTCTCTTGCATCCTTATGCCACTCCTATAACCAACAAGCGGCCACGTCACTATCAGAGTTGCTCATGAACCGACAGGTCTGTGACCAGATTGCCAGAATTCCTTATCAATATTACGGATTATCCATAGAATTACTTTACCCTACAGTTTGCTACTATTCATTATAATAGTCCTTCGGTCTTCTCTGAGGCCAAAAGAGGTATGAACAAAATTGCCAGACCGCTTTTAGTATCTTCATCCTATGATGCTTTCCTTGAGCTTTGCTCGAGTAGGTTCCCTGTTACCTTACCTAGAGGTCAGCTATCTTCATTTATCTCTCTCAGCAGCCCTGCTGGTACATACGCTATCGCCACGCTCGCCACACCTTCTATCTCCACTATTACCCTCTTACACTTCTTCACTCTCCTGATCACGCCCGTCACGCCCTCAAACGCGCCGCCCATAATCTCCACGCGCTTGCCTTCCTTCCCTATGACCGTCTCGTTGTCCAGAAACATCACGCTGTCGTCAGTCCGCGAAGCCACCCGCATAAAGTTCTCCATCTTCCTGTCCGCCACTGTCATAATGGTGTGTTCACCAGCGGCCGTATGGTCCATCATATACCTCAGCGGCTCCAGCACCTCGTTCCTCCGCTTCAACTCGCTCACCCGCTCCTGTGTCGACCGCACAAAAATCAGGTTACTGATAGCCGGCACCAGCACCCTCCGCAGTTCCGTATCCCCGTCATTCTGCGATTCCACCACCTTATACCTCATCGGCACAAAGTTCTCTATTCCCAACCGGTCCAGCTCCGCCTTCACCTTCATCTCCCGCTGATACGTCACCCTCATCGGAAACCACGTCTTGGGGTCACCACACATCCTTGTGTCGCGTCCCGATTCACTTCCCGTTTCTTTCGTCGTCATCA
>JAEEGH010012214.1_pt1 | contig 19337 bp, 8 predicted proteins | sample 9134181 | NCBI WGS metagenome assembly JAEEGH01 (sample SAMN16246544, study PRJNA631951) | gut metagenome | biome: gut microbiome; feature: rumen; material: DP-attached | host: Bos | place: Iran: Karaj | collected 2018-10 | reverse complement strand
GGCCTCTATCTTTCGTTTGATGCTTTGCTCAATAGGCGACAGTATTACCCAAGAGTCAGAGGTAGTGAACTCGCAAACAGTGTGTTGTTGCTGCACGAAATCGCTCAAATTCTTTATGCTGTCCTTGTTCTCTTTATTGGTAACGGCACAGATAGTGTTGTGCCGGTTGACAGACTTGGAAAAGAGAAGGATGTTCGTATCAACTGTTGCACTTTCAAAAATCTTCACACCAGCGAAGTCTATTAGCAGCATAGGGTTCGTTCGGTTAGCAAGGAACTCGCGTGTCTTTTCACCATATCCAGCACGCATCCACTTGTTAGAGGTGATATAGCAAAGATGACCACCATCCTTCAACAGTTGCCATCCACGTTCATAGAACAGGCAATATATGTCACCTGTGCGGGCAAAAGTCTTGTAATTGTTGTCTTGATAGAGACGGGCCAGTTCGCCGCCATTGTTTTGTAATTGAATGTATGGAGGATTACCTATAACAATATCAAAGCCATCGGTGAGTCCGAACATCCATTCTGCATCGAAGAACGGGCTGACAGCATTTTGGTCGTAGGGGTTCCATGCGGCCAATTGTTCTGCACCAAGTTGACTTTCGAATCCTTCAGACAATAGTTCTGTAAGCTTTCCCCGCAGCTCTTCATCCTGTTTTCTAAGTCTTACCTTCTTGGCTGTTGAAGACGCATTGAAGTGTTGATGCCGACAACTACGCAGTTGTTGCTTGATTTCATTGATTTGGCTGTCAACAAATAAATTTCCCTGTACCTCTTTACCCTTATTCTTTCTTCCTATCAAGGAGTTTGCCGTCACAAACTTCGTTTCAAGGTTGGGCAGGGTGGGTATGCCAAAGTTTGGCTTAGACGGATTCTTCTCACAATCGCAAATGAGAGAGATGAAGAAGCGGAGTTTCGTTATCTGTGCTGCAATGCTTTGAATGTCACTCCCATAGAGGCAGTTTTCTATTATTCTTAGCTTTAGGTTGTATGTTGTCGTGTCTGTCTCTATCTTTTGCAATAAATCCACGATTCGATTGAGCAATCCCATAGGGAATGCCCCAGAGCCACAGGCTGGATCGAAAATCTTCACACTTTTCAACTTGCCGGCAATCATTTGGTATTCCGACCACTGTAACTCATCAGCCACGAAGTCGGGACTGAACAACGAGCGTACAAGCGGAGTATCGCCCAAATAGGCAATCAAACTCTCATCCACCATATAGTTAACAATCTCACGAGGTGTATAAAAAGAGCCGCTTTGGTTACGAGCCGTTTCTTTAGTTTCTGGGTTGTATGCACCCAGAAGATTTTCGAACACTTTTCCCAATAGCTCTGGGTCAAGGGCTACTTGCTGTTCTTCTGGCGAATTCTCTTCGATAGTGAAATTGTATTGACTCAATATAGAAATCAAACCTTTTTCAGGTTTGAAGAACAAAACATTTGGAACTACAGCGCGATGCTTATAGCGACCGTCTGCAAATTTAAGGTTGTTGCGGCTGAACCCATCAAAGTTGTATGCAACTTCTACACCATCTATATATCGTGTCTTGTCAAGACATTCGAAGAGTCCACCATTTAGGAAAGGAACTTCAGCAAACAGGTTAATGACCTCTTCCTCACTTATACAAAACAGTTCAGCATAGCGATAAAGTGTCTTGATGTCACGTTTGCTCGCTTTTGCAAACTTGCGTTGGTTTCCATCTTCATCAATAATGGCTCGGTTAAGAGTGGCAAAGAATAGATTTTGGAGGATAGCGTTGTAGAATGCCCCATTAGTTGCTGATTGTGCCTCAAAGTCTTTGAGTATTGTTGATAAGAAACCAGTGTCAAAGATTCGTTCTGGCACAAGACCTTTCTGTTTAATGAACCATACGAACATTAATCGCGTTATCAGCCGGATAATCTTAATGTCAATATCCTCGCGGTCGTCATCCTCTATTGATGTGTTATTAGGAAAAGTGATTCCCGTTTCAGGTTTGACGGCCCACTGATACCATTCAAATAGGTCTTGGTAGAACTGTTTCGTCAGGGCTTCCACCGAGAAGGCATCCTTGATGTTCTCGAACGAAATGCCATTACGTTGCAGGGCATCAAAACGCCCTACGGGCGTGTTATAGTAATTGTCAGTCTCGCCAAAGACGTATGTATAACGTTTGGCGGCAGTATTCTCGCCCTTAATGTCGCATACAAAAGACAAACGCCAGACTGAGCCACTATCAAAGACCACAAGCGCTGCGTCAAACTCACCCCAATTGGGATTGACGAACGACTTAACGAGATTACGCAAACCAACACGTTTGCGGGCCACATTGCCATGTTGAATCTGATAATAGAACAAGCCGATACGGTAGCTGTCGGTGGTGTCGATGGCTCCAAGGTAATAGCCTTGCTCATCATCGGCTGTACCTTCAATGCGCTCAGGCGCTGCTTTCAACTCAGTCGCGTGGAAATAGCTGCGCAGCATGGTTTGCCATTCTTGCTGATTGAACGGCTGTTGGAATATCTGTCGGAGGTTGTCTTTGCTATAAGTCATAATCTTAAATAATTATATTTCAACTCTTTATCTAAATCGGCAGTTGTTATCTGCCGATTTAGCAGACGGCTTTAGATGAAAGTTTCGGAAATAATGATTTGTGGGTCACTTGCTTTGGGAACAGCCTGTTCCTGCATCTGTTCGCTCATGGTCTGGTATTCGCCTATCAATTCTGACAGTGTTTTCTTCAGCTTTGCCTCGTCGGTTTTAATCTGCACTTTGTCGCCCTTATACGGTTTTGACAAATCACGCAAGCGACGAGGTAACTGGGTGTATATACCTTTATTAATATAGTCGGTGAGGATTTTGCATTGCACTTTTGTGGTGTTGTCCGTTATGACCTGACAAATGCGACGCAGGAAGTTGAGCGCAGTCTTTGATATGTTGTCAAGGTCGGTGCGATTGATGGATGCATCGTCGGCAGCCTCCACATATTCAGAGGTGTATTTACGCAAAGCACGGTTTACATGGTCATAGTTCTTGCTGTCGGGCAAGAACGGAGCCGCCTGCTCTTCGGGCTTGGCCTTTAGATATTTGACGGCCTGCAGGAAATCGACAGGCACAATGGTCTTGTCTGTGGCAAGGTAGAACTCTGTCTTAACATCGGATGAGACATATACAATGGTCTTGTCCTGATGCTTTCCTGTATCACGAGCCACACGACTCTTCAGCGGCAACTGTTTCACCTTGTCGTAGAGTTCCCGATTGTTGTTATAGACATCGCGCAGCTCTCGAATCAAGGCCAGTTTCTCGTCCATGCTGTCCTTCACGTTGCTGTCGTACATCTGGAACTGCTTGACAATTTCCTCCTTGGAATAGATTTGCACATCCTCACCAAAGGCAGAGTGGAAGCCTTGTAACTTGACAAGTGCATTTTCGTAAAGCTTGATTTGTTCGTTGCCTTGTGGCGACGGATAGAACATGTAATTGTAGATGTACTCCGCCACTGAGCCGATACGGTTCACACGCCCTATGCGCTGCATCAGTCGCGAGGCATTCCAAGGAGAATCATAGTTGACAATGATGTGTGAGCGATGCAGATTGACACCTTCTGCCAAGACATCTGAAGTGAGGATGATGTTGTATTGGTCTTTTTGGACTTCACTATTGGCATCAAAGTTCTCCTTGATGACAGTTGCCAGCCTGTCGCGGTTTTCCGCTGTAATGGTAAGCACATCTTTCCGCCCCAGCTCGTTCTCCAATCTGCCCTTCAGATAATTGAGTGTATCAACGCTTTCAGAGAATACGACCAACTTGCCCGAGAGATTGCGGATGTCGAAGAATTCGTTTTCCAGCTTGTCTTGGAACAGGTCAAACTTCTGGTCATCATGTTCTTTCTTCCAGTCTGCATTGAGAACTTCAAGCACCTGCTTGTCGTGTTGCAGCATTTCAATGAACTCGGGCTCAAAGTCATCTGCCTTGTAGAGAATATCGCTTTCCTGATAGCCTTTCGAAAGGGCTTTCTCGATAATCTCGTCAAGTTCCATTCCCTTTGCTTGTAAATCCTTTACGTTAAGCTCAGGGGCAATGATAACTTTGTTTTCTGCAAACATCTTCAACATGTCATCGGTAATGCGCAGCAAGGTTGCCAAAGAAAGCTTAAAAGCGTGGAAACTGCTTTCCAGACGCTTAACCATGTGAACGCGATAGATGCCTGCCAACGTCTGGCCAATATGAACGGCATTGCGATACTTCGCACGCAGTTCCGGCTTCAGGAACTCAATGGCACGATAACGGGCATAATACAAATGAGGATTGAATTTGTCATCAGACAGAACATTCAGCGTATAGAAGAAACGCTGGCTGGTATCTGCATCCATCTGGTATTCAAGGGAAATGGGAGGTTGGGGCTTGGGGAAAATGATACCCTGTGCCTTGAGATCCTTTTTGTATTCTGGGTCGTTCTCAATATTATGACGGGTACGACGAACAGTTACCTTATCGATGACTCGTTCACGGATGACCTCATAGATTCTGTCAACATCAGCAGTAACATCCCTCGTTTCACGTTCCTTCATCAGCAGGTTATAAGACTTGATGTGCTCTGCGAAGAAACCTTTCAGATTGGGGATACCGTCGATGGTGCAACTCTGGCTATCCTGGAAAAGCAATAGCAGATTCAGCAAGTCTTCTGGACGGTTGTTGAGCGGAGTGGCAGAAAGGAGCATCACTTTCTTTCGCTGGCTTTTCAGCAAGCCTACGTTTACACACTCTGCCTTACAGATTTTCTGAAGGTCATCGTATTTGCCTGAGCCACCATTTCGGAAGCCGTGAGCCTCATCAACGATAATCAAGTCAAACTCTTCTTTCGCCTTATACTGGTCTTTCCCTTCCAGCACGCTGGAGAGTTTGCCATTTGTGATGAACTGCGCCTTTCTGTATATGCCAAACAGTTTGAAGGTGTTCTCCCAGTTCTCACGCAAAGCAGGAGGGAAGACAACGAGGATGTTGGTGTTCTTTCCATTTGCCTCAATGAAACGCTTGGCAATCATCGTGGCAATCATCGTTTTACCAAGGCCCACCACATCGGCAAGGAACAGGCCATTATGGCGCATCAGCATTTGGAAGCCTTGTATGACGGCATCCGTCTGATACTTCAGTTCCATAACCCCGTTGGGCAACTGTATTGAGAAATCATCCTCAATCTGGTCGCCAAAGGTGTCAATGAGCACTTTCAGATAGATTTCGTATGGCGTAGGCTGATAACCTAAGTATGTCTTCTGCTTGATGCTTTCAATGTCTTCAATGGTCAAAGCGACAGCTTCTTCCCATAGCTTTTTAAACTCCGAATGGCAATAGTCAACATCATCAAAGTCTTTCATGGCTACATTCAGTTCGTATCGGGGAGACTGGGTTGTGCCAAGTCCTGAATCAGAAATATTGGAAGAGCCCATAATGACCCAGCCATCAGTATTCTCAGTATGAGTGTGAGGAAGGCATAGGTAGAACTTGGCATGAAGATTCTTTGTCGCATGGATTTTCATTTGCAGCCTGCCATCCACAAGATCCTGACACATTTGTAATATACCTTCCTCAACCTCTGGCGCATAACGGGCATTGATAATGTCTTGTCTGAATTCCTCATCATAGACGACTTTTGCTTGCTCGGCACTCTCCAGCATCAACATTGTCTTATTGTGCCGACGAAAAATGTCATCAATATTGATGCCGACCAAGATCTTGATTTCTTCCACATTACCCAGTTCCTTGCGCAGTTTGAAATAGCCAGAAGAACGGAAGAAGCCCACAACAGCCAGGAAACGGTCAAAGTTGGCCATTCCGGAAGCAATACCCTTTAGTTTATCGAATAAGGTGTTGCCTGTATCGTTATTGAAAAACTTACTTCTCATTGATTTGCCATAAATTGTTTAGTATTTGAGCGCAAATATACACAATAAAACTGACAATACCTAATTAAATGAAGAAAAATTGCAGGTTTTACCTGAAAGTAGCCTAAGCTCATTAGAAATCAATCGGTGGTAACACCTGGCGCACCTGACACTTAACTGCCTGATTATCAGAGCCAAATTTACCGAGGTTGGTCGCACCTGAAGTCGCACCAGAGGTCGCACCTTTGGGCGCTCCCGCCAAAAGGGGGGAGCGGCGTATGCCAGGGGGCAACGCCACAAAGGTCTGCCCAGTCTTTGGGAAAAAGCGTCCCCTTTTGGCCAAATTCTCTCGAGAATTCAGTCATAACCCGTCACGTTCTCGCTCTGTCGTATCTTTCTAAACCTTATAGGTGCGACCTCTGGTGTGGCTTCTGGTGCGACCTACTCTGAGAAGAATGAATCTGAAAATCAGTGGGTTAAGTGTCAGGTGCGCCGGGTGTCACCTACTATGCGGCGTCACAGGGCAATGAGTGTGCGAACGTGAGGTGCGCCGTCTGTCCCAAACCCGCAGAACTGTCGGGGCAAGCAATCATTGACATTATGGAACGTTGCCACGGAAAAAAACTGGCTATACCGAAGGAGCCAGTGCCTGCCACAGACTGTCAGCAGGCACTGGTGCTTCTACGACAATCTGTTGTTTCGAGACGGGGTGGATGAACTCCACGCGGCGCGAGAGCAGCGAGATGGAGCCGTCGGGGTTGGAGCGTGGTGAACCGTACTTCAGGTCGCCCTTGATGGGCATTCCCATCTTGGCCAACTGGCAACGAATCTGGTGGTGGCGCCCTGTCAGTAGCTCCACCTCCAACAGCATGTAGCGGTCGCCGCGTCCGATGACCCTGTAGCGCAGTTGCGCCTTCTTGGAATGGGGTACCTCGCGGTCGTAGGCATACGACTTGTTCTGCTTCTCGTTGCGGACGAGCCAGTGGGTAAGCCCCCTCCATCCTCCCCCCGTAGGGGAGGCTTCCTGCGCAGTTTCTCCCCTCCCTACGGAGGAGGGGCCGGGGGTGGGGCTTATCGCCCAATACGTCTTATGTACCTCGCCCTCGGCGAACATCTTGTTCAGGCGGGTCAGTGCCTTCGACGTGCGGGCGAAGACCACCAACCCAGAGACGGGACGGTCCAGGCGATGCACCACGCCGAGGAACACCTCGCCCGGCTTCTGGTACTTCTCCTTGATGTACTCTTTCACGATTTCCGACAGCGGCTTGTCGCCTGTCTTGTCGCCCTGAACAATCTCGCCGCTCTCCTTCGCGACGATGATGATGTGGTTGTCCTCGTAGACTACTTTCATACGTTTTCTTTTAGTTTTCGCTGCAAAGTTACGATTTTTTTTTCTGATATCCAATCAGCTGGAGGCTGTTTTAGGGAAATCCCCACCTACGATTAGGGCTTTTCTCCTTGATGTTCATAGCGAATGCCCTATCTTTGCATCATCAAAACAATAACTCAAAAAAGAAAACGATTATGAGACAGACAGCATTTTTACTCAAGTCACTCGTATTGGTGACCATGATGGGGTGGGCGGCGTTGAGCCACGCCCAGGGTTATGAAGTTGAGCGCAGTCGCGTTTATTTCGGCGGTGAGGTCCTGATGGAGGCCGATGCCCGCAGCTTTGTCGATTTAGGCTGCGGCTATGCGAAGGACCGTTATAATGTGTATATGGATGGCCGTGTGCTCGAGAATGTCGACCCGTTGTCGTTCCGCCTGAAGGCGCGTTCCAGCTGGCGCCGTCCCGGTCACAGTTCGGTTGACGAGTCCGTCGGCCCGCGCAGGGGCTATTACAAGACGCAGATGAACGTCTACTATGGCGACAAGAAGATAGATGCCATGCCCACCTCGTTTGTCGACCTGGGCGGCGGTTACGCTAAGGATGCCTTCAACGTCTATTATTTCGGCGAGAAGCTGAAAGGCTGTATGGCCTCGTCGTTCCAGCTGTTGGAGGGCGGTTACGCCAAGGACTCTTTCAGCGCCTACTATCACGGCAAGAAGGTGGAAGGTGCTTTTGCCTCGACGTTCAGGTATACTGGCGACGGTTACGCCGAAGACACCTTCAACGCCTATTACAAGGGCAAGCAGTTGAAGTGAACAGCCCGTCAGTCGAGAATGACCTCTTCGGGAAGGAGCGTCTGCAGCCTTAGTCCCACGATTTTGAACACCGAAGCGATGCTGGCCGAGAGGGGTGGCATGTTGAAGTACTGCGGGTAGGCCGCTTTCCAGGCCTGCTCCTCGGCAGGGTCGGTGTGGATGAACAGGAATCGTGCCTGCGGCACGGTGACTGCGGAGCGTCGGATCTGGCAGAATGGGTCGCTCTTTGTGTCGAGGATGGGCAGCAGGTGGCTTGCGGAAGCATACTCCTTGTCGAGGAAGGGGTAGGTGCGCGTGCCGAAGATGTGTCGGAAGACGGTGAAGTCGTCGAGCAGTGTCTTGATGTGCTGAAGTATGCTCTGCTTCAAATGGCGCTTGTAGGCTATGATGGCGTCGTCGTCGAGTCTGAATCCGTTGAAATACTCATAGAGCAGCATTCCCTGTGTGATGACCTCGCTGTTATCCTCGAAATAGCGGTTAAGCTGGCTGTTTGACAGGAGTGGGATGAATGGGTCCTTGACGAGCGGCTCCATGGTTTCGTACTTCTTCTGCTCCTCGCTGTACCAGAGTGAGAGGTTGCCTATATATGACTTCATGCCCTGGTACTTCTTGTCGAGCGATGCCCTGAGCGTCAGGAGCCTGTCGATGATCATGCCGGCGACGTGCATTCTCATTTTCTCTTCGGCAGCCTGCATCTGCAGTTTCTGCATCTTCGACGAAAGTTCGGCCGTTTTCTCCTCAAACTCCAGTTCCATCTTGCGCCGCTGGCTCTTGGTATGCCACCAGTAGAGGATGAGGAAGATGAGCGTCAGTATGAAGGCTCCGACAAATCCCCAGCACCAGCTGCTCTGGAGCCAGCGGCGCAAGTCGTCACAGAACGAAGCGATGGCCACCCAGAGGAGGCCGATAGCTGCAAGACATCCGAGGGTCTTGAGCTTGATTTTCCACGCCTCTGAGTCGAAGTTGCGCAGGGCCTCTCGGCGCTGAGACTCGTTGATGTCGTCGCGCTGCTGCTTCAGCTTTGCCCACCTGTCGTTGAGCACTTTCTGGTGGTCCTCCTGAATCTTGCTGCGTACGGACTGCTTGCCCAGTGTCTGCATGAGCGTCTCGTAGGCAATCTTCAGCCGGGAGTCCTCCTCCTGCATGTCGTGCAGGTGCAGCTGTTCCTCGTTGAGCAGATTTCGTATGACGTGAGCCTTGATGACGGCATCGCTCATGTTGAACTGTACCGTCTTCTTCTTGCCGACACCGCCGCCTGTGACAGAGATGACGGGCTCGCCGGAGCAGTCCACCTCCTTGACGATGCAGGCCATGCGGTTGAGCTCCGGGTCGCAGAGGTAAGAATAGGGGATGTAGCAATAGCCCTTGTCGCCGAAGTGCTGGCCCCATGAGTTGCGCAGGACGAAGTGGCGCGTCTCGTCGGTATAGCCCACTACGACCATGGCGTGGTAGCCGTAGTCGGCTTCCGCCATCTGGTCGGCGGTAGGTCGTTCGACGAAGCCTTTAGTGGTATAGAACGAGTTGAAAATCTTCAGCGAGACAGCTACGGGGTAACCTTCCTGAATGGCCGACTTGATGTCGTGTTCGCTGATGTTGACGTTGAGTGCCTTTGTGATTCGCCGTTTCTTGGCGTCTTGATAAGCCTCCGTGCTGGGCTCCTGGCTGAGCGGCAGGGAGTAGGGGTGCAGTGGCTCGGTGCAGATGCCCTGTTGGCCAATGCTCATGATGACATCCTGGAAACTGCTGCCCGTGTCCTCGAGGTCCCTGCCGTTGGCGTGGCGCACATTGTAGTAGACGAAAGACTCTGAGAGGTCGGCGTCGCCCAGCTCGTTGTACTTGAGGATATACTCATAGATTGAAGCTATGGCGAAGACGGTACATGCCCCGAGCTGGCCCTGGTCTTTCACCTTGGTAAAGAATTCGCGCAGGTCGATACTTTTTTCTGTCACCGGCTTCGGTTCATAGGTTTCGTCGAACTTGACCTCCTCGTGACGGATGTCGAACCGGTAGACGGTGCCGTCGACCACAAAGCCGTCTTCGGTGAGCCGCTTCATGCTTTTCTCGGCATCCTGCGTCATGGTGTCGATTTCCTCCAGCTCTTTGTTCTTCTCGCGGATGTAGTTGGTCGACTGGCGAATCTCGTTGCGCAGTTTCTGCAGCCTTTCAATTGGCAGCTGCACGTTGCCTTCACAGTCGGCGCACAGGTCTTTCAGGGGTCCGTAGACGATGGTGTCTTTCTTCTCAGGCTCCTCTTGGTGCTCTATTCTGACGCACTCGTTGTTGGCCTTTGTGAAGTAGTCGGCCACCTCAAGGTCGAGGTTGTCGAGCGTCAGTTGCTGGTCGGTAAACAGGTTGCCCTTCAGCAAGGCGTCGTCGTAGCCGAGGATGACGGCCAGGATGGCCTGCTTCTCGGGCAGCGAGTAGTGCGGGTCGTTGATGTAAGCCGTGAGGTCGCTGAACACCTCGCCGAACTTCGTGTCGAGCGGCTTGGCGATCTGAGCAATGATGTCCTCCTGAGCCACCTCCTGGCGCCACTGTGGGGTGACGGACTTGGCGTAGAAGTCAGAGAACAGACCCTGGTGCCTGGCCAGGCAGGCGTTGGCAATGATGGCCACCTTGTTGAGGTCGACCTCCTCGGCGGTGACGTCCTCGCGCTCCATGATGCGCAGGTAGGCACGCCTCAGCAGGTAGTTCTCGAAGTAGTACTTGTCGAGATTCATCACTGAGAGGCCAATGGCCGTTACGATGTGCTCCCTGTCGAAGATGCTGGCCTGGGTGAAGACGGTGTTGTACTTCTCGACGCAGATGAGTGCCAGTTCACCGATGATGCGAAGCAGTGAGTCGTGGTCGAGATTGAGTGCAAAGCCGTTGCTGTTGGTGTTCTGCATGACGAGGATCTGCTCGAGCGTGTTCTGGCGCAGTCTGAGTTCGCCGAGCGTTCTGAGCATCTCCTTCTGTACGGTTCGCTTGCGGTCTTCCTCTTCGGCGGTGATGTTGCGGAACAGCTCCGGCGAGACGATGTTGCCAAGGTTCTCGCAGAGGGCGGTCACGACGACGGTGTAGCGGGACTGTATGGCGCTTGTGGCGGCGACGATCCTGACGGCCTCCTGGCAGGCTTGCTCGTCGTAGAGCGGGACGTAGAGCATGAGGAGGAGGCTGTTGCTGTCGCCGGGGTTGTTGATGGTGACTGTGCTCTGGTGTAGATCGGTGAAGAAGTGCCGCATGTCTAAGTCCCGGTCTTGTCCGGTAAGCGTCTTCACGGGTTCTAACCGCGTGAGATACTGGTCGTGCATGGTCGAGACGAAGGCCGCGGCGGGCTGGGTGTCGGCGACGGCCTTCTTGACCTCAGTCACCCCGTCCGTGGAGGTCCACGTCATGGCGCTGAAGTACAGTGGTGCGCCCGCCTCGCCATACTTCAGCACGTACTCGCCAAGACGAGCTGCGAGCGGCTTCAGGTCGTGTCCGATTAAGATGTTAGCGCAGTGTCTCATAGGCAAACGTATGGGCTATGGCCAGTTATTCCAGTGTCTCGACGAAGCGCAGCTCTTTCTCCATGAGGTCGGCTATCTGCTCATTGCCACGTGCAAAGAGCTGCTCGTCGTCCATGTTCAGCTGCGAGTATTTCTCGCGGTAGTTGGCCTTGACGTCGGCACGCAGGGCCTTGATGGCGTCCTGTCCGTTGTCCTTGTGCCATGTGGCGATGTAGTCTTTGAACTGCGGGCGCAACTGGTGTATGTTGCTGACGAAGGCGTTGAAGGCGTCGTTGCGGTAGGTGGGCAGTTCGACCCAGTAGCTGCGCAGGGCCATGCCCGTCTCTTTGTTCTTGACGTAGTAATGGCCGTTCTCGTTCTTGATGAGTCCGAAGATGAATCCCCGTACCCACAGTTCGATATCCCTCTGCCCGTCGTCCTTCACCGGTATCAATGAGAAGTGGTCCTTCTCCATCTTGTTGTAGAGATTGAAGTCGAAGTGCGAGAAAATGGTGCTGCGGCTGTACTTCTGGCGATAGGTTTCGAGTGGCCCGATGAAGTAGGCCGGTACGACGCCAATCTGGTTGTAGATGATGACGCGGTCGTTCATGCCGAGCCTTGTGAAGTTGATCTTGTCGCCGCCGGCGAGACTTTCCAGTCGGCCGTTGTCTTTGAGCAGAGTGCTTTCCATGGGCACGCCGACATAGGTGAAGCGAGCCACGCGGTAGCCCACCTCGCCGCGCGTGTTGATGTTCAGCAGTGGCGACGCCTTGCCCAGTGCCAGTCGCAGGATGCGGTTGAGCTCCTCGGGGTTGTCGTTGTCCATCTGCTTCATGATGTCGTCGATGGTCGTGGCAGCCCATTTGCGGGCAGTAGGCAGCGTGGCGGTGTAGCTGAGCAGGGCCTGCTCGAGCTCCTCTGTCGGCCGGTTGTCGGCGTCGTAGAATTTCTCGGTGTAGGGGAGCCGGTTGATGAAGTCGGTAATCTGAATCTCGTCGTCGTTGATGGTGACGTTGCTGATGGCCTGCTTGGCCAGATCGATCTGGAACGAGGCGACGTTGGTGCGGCTGACGTTGTTCTGCAGGGCTGCAATTTTGTTATTGAACGCCGTGTTCACCGCCTTCAGCTTGTTTTCAATGTTGCGCAGCTTCAGCTTCTCCTCGGTGACGTTCTGCAGCAGGGCGCTGAAGAAGGTGACGGCCCCGTCGCGCCGCTTCTGCTCGCGGATGTTGACGGCGAGTGTCATGGCGGCGTCGCAGACGGTCTGGCGGAGGTCGGCCAGCCTGCCCTTCGTCTTAAAGAAGCGCTCGCTGTACTCCTTCAGGTCAGCTGCGGCCACCTTCAGGGCGTTCTGCAGCCGGGGCTGCGCCTCTGTGAGGTTGTCCTTCTCGCTGTTCATCTCGCCGAGGAAAACGTCGATCTGGCTCTGCAGCGCGTCGAGTACGCCGCCAGCCAGTCCTACGCCGCATTCCTGGTTGATGCACTTCACGACGAGCTTGTGCAACTCAGCGGTGACGCGGTTCTTGAGTTCGAGCACGCGGGCCTGTACTTCCTCGTCCTTGGGACGGCCCACTTTCTCGATGTAGGCATCGGCCGACTTCTCGGCTGTCTGGTCGTCGTCGATGTCTTCGAGCGGGAACTTCGGGTTCTTGGGCAGGAGGAAGTCGATGACGTTGTCGTTTTCAGCCCCACCGTTCTCGCGTATGTTCACCTCGGGGGCGTCGATCCAGTTGTTGGCGACCATATTGGCGTCGATGCAGCTGTTGAGCATGCGCTGGATGATGCGCTGGGCGTTCTTCAGGGCATTGATCTGGCTGATGTCTCTGCCACGGAAAAGGATCTCGCAGGCACCCATGCCGCTGACCCATGCCCGTTTGTCGCCCACCTTGCCGTCGCCGTTCATAATGCTCTTCTCGACGTTGTCGGTCACGGAGTCTACGGAGCTGCTGAGCTCGCCCGATGACGTGACGAGTGCCAGCGAGATCATCTCGGCGAGCTGGTCGATGTTGCTGTATGAGTCGCCGCCCTTGTTTTTGTTGTCGATGAAGAAGAAGGCCGAGAAGGGTCGGCTTTTGACCTCCTGTGTGCTGGTGACATAGTCGAACTGGAGTCCCTCGGTGCCGTTGAGGTGCATGAAGTAGTCGAGGTCGACGATGCTGCCGTAGGTGTTGGGCTTGACGCGCTCCATACCATATTGTGACATAGCCTCGAAGACATCGGGCAGTACGGCGTAGCCCGTGAGCTTGCACTTGCCGAGTGCGTGCCTGATGACGTAGGCCATGTCGAGGAACGTGCCTCCCCCGGTGCCGCCGCTCATGGAGAAGACCATGTGAACCTCGACGTCGCCCACGAAGTCAGCGTCATACTTGGGGTTGGTCTTGATGCTGGCCGACGTGATGCGGCTGACGACGTCGCGCACCTTGACAGACAGGTTCTCGAAGTTGCAGATGAGTGCGAAGCGTCCGTTGGAGCGTATCTGTCCTGCACCCTTGGTCATCGACGTGAGTGCGAAGACATTGTCGGGATGGACCCACGAGAAGTGCCGCTTGCTGGTGATGTAGGCGGCCTGTGCGTCTTCCACAAGGATGGGTGTCTGCTCGTTGGGCGCGAGGCTGACAGGGCCGTATTTGCTCGGAAGCTCTTTCTGGTAGGCGTCGCCATCGGTGTCGACGCCAAGGAAACCTATCATTGGCGGGACCTCGCCGTACGTCTCGACAAACATCTTTTTGGTGTGGAGCAGGGCGTTCATGCCTGTTCCTCCAAGGCCTACGTAGAGGCATCTCTTAATCTTTGTTGCCATAGTTGGTATCTTTTGTTGGTTTTGTTAATTGATGGTCATTTTTATCTTCGTCTTATCGTTGAGGTTCTCGACAACGTAGTCCTCGGGCGACTTCAGTACTGAGGTATAGGGGTCGAAGGTGTAGTCACGCGTGCGCACCACCCTTAGCGTCTTCCGCTTCGAGCCGGCCTCGAGGGTGAGCGGTGAGGTCCAAACGTCGTTCTTCTTGTAGAGAATCTCGCCGGTGAACAGTCGGCTGAGGAGGCCCTGGCTCATCTTCTTGTCGGTGAAGACGACACGCCGCTTGCCTTTCACGTTAACGGAGCTGAAGTATGGGTCGCTGATCTGAATGGTCTTCACGCTTATCGGCGGGAAGAAGAGGCGCCTAAGCATGAGGAACCAGAGGAGCAGGGCTGCCGTGAGGAGGATGGCGGTCCAGGTGAGTATGGTCTTGAGGGGGTTCCAGCCTACGGCGTATCGCGAGCGGAGGGTGAGGGCGTACTGCTCTACAGACTGGTCGTTGATGTTGTCGAGCTCGTGCTTGGCCACAGGCTTCAGGTTCAGGTAGCGCTTGCCCTCGCTGGCCGAGGGGTGGAAGACGAGCGAGAGGATGCTTTCGCCCTGATTCTGGCTGCGCATGGTGATGCGGCCGCCGTTTACGGGCTGTCCGTTGTAGAACAGGTCGAAGTCGTGCCTGCCCTCATCGTCGCTGACCTGCAGTTCAATGGCAGAACCGTCCTTCCTGGCTTCGTCGTTGAAAACAGCTGCGAGGTCGGCGTGAAGCGTGTCGGGCGTGTCGGCTCCCCAGAAGAGGAAACTGTCGTACCATGAAGCCCGGCCCATGTCGGTCTCTTCGGACGTCAGTTCCAAGGCGCGCTCGGGCTTGTTGGTCATGATGACCTTGACGGTGGGGTTGATGATGCGAATCTCGTCGGACTGAACGTCGAAGGTAAAGCTGTAGGTCGGGGGGAGCCCAGCGTTGATGTCGGAGATGGGCTTCCGAGCGTTTATCTGCACCTCTAACTGTCCGTTGGAGATTTTGCCTCCGCTGATGGCGACGTCGAACCAAGGGTCGTCACACGTTGCCTTGGCGGCATATTTGCCAGCCGCCGAGAAGGCCAGGCGGTGGCGCCTGTCCAGGTTCAAGGTGTTGGCGTAGATGACGATGCCCTTCTCGAATCCGCCGAAGACGGGGATGCCCTTTCCTTTGCTGGCGTCGACGACGAATATGTTTTCGCAGATGTCGATGACCTCAGCTACCTTCTTGTCGACGGCGGCTTCGGTGAGCTGGACATAGAAGGCATAGGTGTTGGGATACTTGCCGCACCAGCTGCTCAGTTTGCGTGCCACGGCATCCATACCGTGGACGTTGTCCTTGCCGTCGGTGAGCAGTATGATGTAGTTGTCCTTGTGGCGGTCTATGAAGGAGTCGATGGCGTCCCAGGCATCGCAGATGCTGGTATTGGTGGGCACCTGGACATAGCCGTCGATGCTTCTCTCGATATCGTCCCACTTCAGTTTTTCGGCATTGAAGCTTATGGCGGGATGGGCTTTAGCCTGGAAGGGTAGGACGTGGAGGGTTGTGCCCGGCCTGTGCTTTGTAAGCTCGCTGCGGAGGTAATCCTTTGTTGGTTGCCAGATGTCGGGGGAGCCGGCGTAGCCCGTCATTGACTTTGTGCAGTCGACGAGGTAGATGTAGTTGCGCTCGCGCTGTGCCGGGGATGCTGCTGCGTAGAACAGGGCGACGAGCAGTAATATGATGGTTTTCGGGTTCGTCATCTTGAATAGCGGTTAGTATTATGACTTGCAAAGTTAGGCATTATTTCCGAACTGTGCAAATAATTGCGGGGGAAAATGGGGAAATGGGAAAAAAATGCGTACCTTTGCAGCTTGATTGCAAAAGGATGAGTATGGAGAGACTGTGGAACAGGAACTACTGTAAGGTGATGGTGGCGAACTTTGCGCTGTTCTTTGCCTTTTACGTGCTGACGCCGCTGCTGCCGCTGTACCTGAGCGAGCACTTCGGGGCGACTAAGGACGTGATCGGGCTGGTGCTGTCGGGGTATACGGTGACGGCACTGGTGATGAGACCGTTCAGCGGGTTTCTGGTTGACTCGTTTCCGCGGAAGACGGTGCTGATGGTCAGCTTCGTGGCGTTCTCTATTTTCTTTGCGGGCTATTTGGCGGCTTCGACACTGCTGCTGTTTACTATTGTAAGGACGCTGCACGGGGGGCCGTTCGGTGCGCTGACGGTGGCTAACTCGACGGTAGCCATCGACGTGCTGCCGTCGAGCCGGCGCACTGAGGGCATCGGCTACTACGGGCTGTCGAACAACCTGGCGATGGCCATTGCGCCGACGGTGGGCATCTTTGTCTATAAGTACACGCAGAGCTTTGAGCTGTTGTTCTGGATAGCTTTCTTTGTAGCTGTTGCAGGAATGGCAGTGGATGGAACGATTAGAAGTGAAAAGATAAAAGTGAAAAGTGAAAAGATGACTTGTTCACTTTCCTGGGACCGCTTCTTCCTCGTTCGCGGCTGGCTGCTGGGCGTGAACATGGTGGCGTTCGGGTTCTGCTTCGGTGTGCTGTCGAACTATCTGGCCATTTACGGCAAGGAGGTGATGGGCATCACGGGTGGCACGGGGACTTACTTCATGCTCTGCTCGGTGGGCCTGATTCTGTCGCGGCTGCAGGGGGGACGGGCGCTCAGGCAGGGTAGGGTGACGCACAACGCCGGGGAGGGCATGGTCATCTCGCTCGTCGGCTATACCTTATTTATATTAGTGCCGAATATGGTGGGCTACTATGCATCGGCGCTGCTGATAGGGCTGGGCAACGGGCATATGTGGCCGGCGTTCCAAAACATGACCATCAGCGTGGCGCCTAACAGTCAGCGGGGCACGGCGAACTCGACCATCCTCGTGTCGTGGGACGTAGGCATGGGACTCGGCATCCTCGTGGGCGGCGTCATCAGCGAGTTGGCGGGCTACTCAGCCGCCTTCTGGACGGTGGCAGCCGTGAACGCCACGGGTGTCGCCCTGTTCTTCCTGCGGACGCGCCGCTTCTTCTTAGAGCGAAACCTGAACGAGGGCGTGAGGTGAACTTATTTCTTGTAGCTCAGTGCGGCACCGATGGCGGTGCAGTATTGTGAATACTTCGGTATGTGGTAGTGGATGTTGTAGAGCTTCTCTAACGGCGGGAAGACCTCCTTGCACTGTGGCAGGAGCGTGAGGTTGCCAATGAGCACGAAGTCGCGTATGCCGGAGCCGCGGCTTGAGAGCCAGGCGGCAGAGCCGATGGTCTGGAGCACCATTGAGATGATGCCGAGGGCGATGTCCTCCTTCGAGGCGTCGCTCTGAGCCTTGGCCAGGATGCTGGCCGTGGCCTCCATGGGGAGCCCGGGCAGGGGTTCGGCAGAGATGTCGCCGATGCGCAGGTTCATGTGGCTGATGTCGCCCTGCATGGCCATTGCCGAGACAGCCTTGATGTCGCTGGTGTTGAGCAGCAGGCGCGACAGTCCGGCCAGCGTGCCGCCTCCGATGCCGATGCCGCCGATGTGACGCATCTCGTCGCCGTCGCACTGCACGAAGCTGGTGCCCGTGCCCATCGAGACGACGATGGTGTGGTCGAGCTTCGACTCATAGCGGGCACCGAGACCGTCGGCCTCGAACTCCTCCACCTTGCGTGTCGGCAGTCCGTAGAGGTCGCCCTTGATGTAGGCCGAGCCTACGCCTGTGAGCATCACCTGCTCAACATCCTGCAGCTGTATGTCGTTGTCGTGCAGGTACTTGCCGAATGCGCCGTAGAGCGATGTAATAGGGTCGGCGGCGGTGATGCGTGTGGGCGATGTCACCCGTCCGTCCTTCAGTCCCACAATTTTCGTGGTGGATATGCCCACGTCAATTCCAATGATGATTCCCATGATTATTTACGATTAACTATTTTCGATTTACGTTTTATTTGTTGATTCTCAGTACGGGGGCAATCTTGTTGCAGGGCTTGGGCAGCTGGACCTCCAGGCCTTGCACGGTCTGGCGGGCTTTCAGCTTGCCGTAGCCAAGCAGGGTGACGCTGCTAATACTTTTTTTGAAATCTGCGTTGTTCTTAGCCAGCGACCTAATGATGAGCTTGCCGTCGTGAGGCCAGCTCATGGCGGTGGCGTAGAGGTACTTCTTGGTCTGGTTGAAACGGATGTCGCGGTAGTCCATATTGGCAAACTGGCCGTCGTTGAAGCCCTGGTTGTTGATCTTGATGTCCTTCTCGGCCACGGGCCCCTCGCCGAACTTCACCCAGGGCCGTGTGCCGAAGATGCTCTCGCCGTTGACGGACATCCACGCTTCGAGTTCGTCGAGGAACCGGGCCTCCTTGTCGTCGTAGGTACCGTCGGCGCGGAGGGGGATGCTGAGCAGCAGGTTGCCGTTCTTCGAGATGATGTCGACCAACTGTCTGACCACTGCCTCGGCCGTCTTGTAGCGGTTCTGCTCGTAGATGCTCGTATTGTAGTGCCAGCCGCCGATGCAGTTGCACGTCTGCCACGGCTCGTCGATAATCTCGTTGGGGGCGCCTCGCTCCACGTCCCATGTCAGGGCCTTGCGCTGGTCGTCGTTCAGAATCTTGCCGAAGACGATGCTTCGGGGGTTCTTATTATAAAGATGTGTGGCAATCTTGAGGCCGCAGTCGCTCAACGGGTAGAAAGGCAGCACGGTGACGTCGAAGTAGATGAGGTCGGGCTGGTAGCGGTTGATGGCGTCGAGCGTGCGGTTGTAGAAATTGTCGACGAACTCCTGCGACGGCGGACATGCTCCGTGGCTCCAGTCCCACTGGCCGTGTATGGCGCCGTTATCCCACGAACCCTTGCTCATGGGGTGGCGCTGCTGGTAGAGCTGCTGTGGGTCGTAGCCTTCCCACCACTTGCCCTTGCCGTCCTCCTTGGTGAGGTTGCCGTCGTAATAGACGCCGGCCTTCTCGCCCTGCAGGTCGTAGCGCTGCGACGGCTCATACCACGTCCATGCGTGGTCGGCGTGGAACGAGATGCCCAACGGCAGTCCCGCCTTCTTGGCGGCGCGTGCCCACTCG
>JAEEGH010012212.1_pt1 | contig 19340 bp, 14 predicted proteins | sample 9134181 | NCBI WGS metagenome assembly JAEEGH01 (sample SAMN16246544, study PRJNA631951) | gut metagenome | biome: gut microbiome; feature: rumen; material: DP-attached | host: Bos | place: Iran: Karaj | collected 2018-10 | reverse complement strand
GCGCCGAGTTCCCACTGGCCACCGCCCTGCCCGATTTTCACCAACAGGACATTGTCGCCAGCCTTCAGTTCGACCTTCATCTTGTCTTCGTTCGCCGTGTAGGCACGCGGGACGTTCACATTTTCAATCAACGCGCCGTTCAGCCAGACCTTCGCCGCGTCATCGCTTCCGAGCATGATCTGCGCCTTTGTCGCGGCCGCCACGCGGATGATGCAACGCGCATACGCCGTCACTTGATTCGCGTTTTCAACCGCCGCCAGCAGATTGACTTTTCCAGTCTTGTCGGCATTCGCCGCTTTCCATTTCACATTGGCGGCTTCATCCGCTTTCTCTGGCGCTAAGACCATGTCCTGCAACTCCTGATAGTTCTTTCCATCAACACGATACGCAGGCGAAACCTGCCACCGCATGATCTTGCCGATGTTTTCGCTGATGAGCGCCAAACAAGCCTGCGCGCGCTCTTTCTGCTTGTCGTTCAGCAACGCCATCGCCGCACGCAACGGAGCGACGCATTCGCCACCGCGAAGCTTTTCGCTCAAGTTTACGATCGCCGACGCGGCTTCGCCCTTCAGTTCATCGTTCTGCAGATAGTCGCGCAGATAGGCCATCGCCTTGGCATCCGTCAAATTGCCCATGGCGCCAACCGCCAGTTTGCGTTCGTCAACGCGTTTCGCCAACGCCAACAGGCCGTTCATCTCATCCGCCTTTTCAGCATTTTTCTTGTTCTGCATCGGAATCAGACGGGCGCAACCACGGAACGCAAGCACTTGCAGCAACGGCTTTTCCGCCGTCGCCGCGATGTCGCGCAACGTCGGTAATGCGGACGCGTTAGGCCAATCGGCCAACGTGCGCAACGCCGCTTCTTTCACGTCGTCGCCTTCGTTCTTCCACGCCGCGACTTCCATGTCCAACGCCTCCTGCGAACCCGCCAAAGCGGCGGCCTTCAACAGGCTCGGCTTCGCCTCTGCCTTACTGGCCGCATACGCCGTCTTCAACGCAGGCAGATAGAATTTCGCATCGCCCAAACGACGGCACAACGTCAACAGGCCTTTTTCAACCGCCAGAACTTCCTTTTTCTCGCCAGCCTTCTGCAACTGGTTCAGCAGGAATGCGATAGAAGACTCATCACCGATATTGCCGAAGATGCGGCAAAGCGCGAGTTTCGTATCCGCATCGCCATTGTCCGCCAACGCCGCGATTTTCGGCAACGCCGCCGTATCATTGCGTTTTTCAATGACTTCCAAAACGCCTTGCTGAACAGCGCCTTTGCTCTGTGACGCCAATGCAGCAAGTTCTTCCGCCAACGGAACTTTTACCGAAGCGACAGCCGCTTTGGCCGCCGCTGCGACGCCGTCCCGTTCATCCGCCAACCACGCCGGCAGCGATTTTAGAGAGTCTTTGCCGTTTAATGCGACAGCTGTCTTGATGGCCGCCGCCCGTGCCTCTGCGTCATCCCACGCAATCACGCTTTCGATGGCTGGCAGTTGCGCTTTGTCGCCGCTCTTCGCCAGCAGTTCCAACGCCAACGGCGCTTTGTCAGCCTTTTTCGCATCCAACGTCTTCGCAATCAACGCCACGCGGTTCGCCGTCAAATTCTTTTCCAGCAGACGTTTGGCAGAAAGGCGGACGCGCAATTCGTCATTCTGCAGTCCTGCAACAAGCAACTCATCGCCTTGCGGCGCAATGGCATACGATTCCAACGCGGCACATGCGATCGCGATGTCGCCCGGACGCGCCGCCGTCCATGTGGACGCCAGTTGAATGGCCTCTTCCGCCTTGCCCCAAGCGGCCAGATTCTTCAAAAATTCACCCAACGCGCCATCGACGACGGAGCGTTCATAACGCGGCAGTTTCGCACTGTCCGGCAACCAGGCGGCGAACGCCGCTTTCGCGACAGGCGAATCCATCCGCGCCATCGCTTCATAGGCGATCAACCGCGCGCGGCGGTCATCGCTCTTCGTGTCTTTCACGGCTTCAGCCGCCGCATCGGCAATACCCAATTCGCCCAACGCCTGCATGATTTCATAACGGCAGATGCCTTTCGCTTCCGGCAGCGCCTTCAAAAAGGCAGGGCCTGCGATTTTCGCCGCGTCCGGAATCGCCACCAATACTTTATAAACTTCATGGCTGTATTGCGGATCGTTCAGCAACGGCGACAACGCCGCGACCGACTTTTCGCCAGCCGTATAGTACAGCTGTTCAAGAAGATACAGCTTCACTTCCGTTTTCTTCGTCTCCGCGAAGGCTTCCAGAATGCCCTGCTCCACCGCCTCGGCGATGTTGTTGTAACGCGCATGGACACAGACGCCATGCAACGCCACGCGAGCATCCGTGTCGTTCTTTTCGTTGCGTTCCGTCACATCGATCAGCTTCAACGCGCAGGCCTTCACGGCGGCTGCGCCGCCTTTCGCCAATTCGTCCGCCGTCTGGCCCTGCGCCGTCAACCACAGCGCCGCCACCAGCAAACCACATGTGAATTTATATAATTTCATATCTGTTTTCCTATAATTAATATGAAAGGATAAAAAGGGATTCAAAAGATACAAAGGATAAAGCTTCTGCTTTAAGCTTTTAGCTTTAAGCTTTTAGCTCCGTGAAACGGTTTGTCTTTCGCTTTAAGCTTTAAGCTTTAGGCTTTTAGCTCTTACAGCGTCCACGGTGCTCTGCGCGGCGGATTCGCCATACGCGCCGCTTCCGGATCGCCGACGATTTCCTGCTTGACAGGATCGTAGTTGATCTTGCGGCCAAGACGGACGGCCAACGATGCAAGATGCAGCAAGTCGGCGGAACGCGTCGCCTGACGGACGTTCGGATGGACGCCGTTCACGTTTTCGCGCGTACGGACCGCATGCTCCCAACTTTCCAGTTTCGGCGGATCAGGGAACTGCTTCAGTTTCTCAAGCAGGTTCGCGGGCTCCAGATTCATGCCGCCCCAATACTTGCCGTTCGGGCCTTCGATGAGCGGACGGCCTTCCGTCGTGTGTTCGCCCCATTCCCAACTTTCGATGATGATTTTCGTCCCGTCGGCGTATTTCAGATTGATGGTGCCCCACAGTCCACACGCGTCCGGATGTTGCGGCCACGGCGCGACGGCTTCAATCTCCGTCGGCCCTGTATCATCTTTGCCTAGAGCATATTGGAACGGATCGATGTGATGCTGTCCCATGTCGCCGAAACCGCCTTCGTCATAGTCCCAATAGCCACGGAAACTGCCATGGACGCGGTGCGGATGGTACGGTTTCACAGGCGCGGGACCAAGCCACATGTCATAGTCCAAAACTTTCGGAATGGGATGCGGCTCCAAATTCGGACGGCCGCTCCACATTTTGATTTTGAAGCCTGTCGGGCAGTAACGCGGATTCAAGCAGACGGTCAGCGGACCGCCTAAGAGGCCGCTCATGACCAACTTGCGCATGAACCAACCGATGCCCAGATAGCTACGGCCCCATGTGTTCGCCTGATAGACGACGCCGCTTCGTTCAACGGCTTCCACCAATGCCTTGCTTTCCGCAAGCGTATGCGTCGCAGGCTTTTCCGAATAGATGTCGAAGCCAGCCTTTGCGGCCGCGATGGCGATTTGCGCATGCCAGTGGGGCGGTGTCGGAATATGGATCGTATCGATGTCTTTCCGTTCCAACACTTCACGCCAATCGGAATACGCCGTCACCTGTCCGCCCGCCTTGCGCTTCGCGTTCTCAAGATGGTTCTTATCGACGTCGCAGACGGCGAGCGTCTGGGGGTATTTCGTCACATGGCCCATGCCCATGCCGCCCGTGCCGATGACCGCGCGGGTGATCATGTTGCTCGGTGCCGACGGCCCGCCGAACACATAGCTGCTCGGCACAATCAGCATGCCTGTTCCGACCGCCGCGCTTCCACGCAGGAAATTACGCCGCGTCATGCCGCTTTTCGTCTGTTTCTCTGACATCGTTGCCTCCTGTCTTTATTATTTATATGGTAAGGATTTCAGCCGTTTTCTATTCGTCTTTTCTGAAATATACACCCTTTCAAGTGGATAATCACGATTTGAACGCTATTTTTTATGTCATAATGTCTCTTTTATGACCTTTCAAATCTAAAAAACACCATGAAAATCTCTGAAACATTCAACTGGAAACGCATCACGCCAGACAATGGCCACTATTTCTTCGGCTACTACGACCGTAATCCATGGAATCCGTCGCAGACGCTCCATCTGGCCATGAAAATCCCGCAGATGAACCGCCTGCCACAGCCAGGCGAGCTCGCGGAAATCGGAACTGTCACAGCAGACGGTGGTTACGTGCCATTAACCACTACCCGCGCATGGTGCCATCAGCAGGGCTGCATGGAGCTCTTCCTTAAACATACCCAAAAAGACACATTCATCTACAACGATTTCGATCTCAAAGATAAGAAGCTTGTTGCCAACATCTTCGAAATCGGCAAAGGCATCATCGGCCGCTATGAACGGCCCATCTATGCCATGTCGCCGGATGGCCATTGGGGCGTTTCCCTCAACTTCGGCCGCATCCCACGCCGCGGCTACAGCTACGCGGATGCGCCAATCCCCCTAAATCAGCCAATACCAGATCTTGACGACGATGGACTGTTTCTCGTCGACCTCTATACAGGCGAATCAAAACTGCTCGTCTCCTACCGACAAATGTTCGACATCCACCCCGTCCCCTACGGTTTGGATGACGTCTATATTTGGCTAAATCATGCCATTTTCAACTGCGATTCCACCCGCCTCCTCTGGCTCTTCCGCCACTGCCGCAATCCGTTAGCTCCTCAATGGCAGACATATATGTACACGGTCGGTCTCGATGGCTCGGAACTCCAATGCCCGCTCCCGCAAGTCTATTGGAACGGCGCCATCTCCCATCAAATCTGGGGCCGCACGCCGCGCGAGATTCTCATCGACGCAAAATGGCGCGGCAACAACGCCGACTACGTTGTTTTCGACGAAACAAAACTCCCCCTGCAGGCCCATCTCATCTCCAGAGGCTTCGGCCCCATGGGCCATACCGTCTTCTCGCCAGACGGCAAATGGCTTCTTGCGGATACCTATCCTGATGCCGAGCAGAATCAGCATCTCGGTCTCGTAAATGCTTCCACGGGAGAGCTTATCAAACTCGGAACGTTCCGCCATCACAAACCCGCCGGATATCCCGTCGATGTCCGCAACGACCTCCATCCCAGATGGTCGCCAGACGGCAAGTTTGTCACCGTCGATTCCATCCATGACTACAACCGTGGCATCTATTTACTGGATGTTTCGAATCTTGTGAACTAAATGTCATAATACTGCTAAAACGCCGCGAAGCGCCATTCGAACCGCCGAGCCGCCGGAGCCGTTACAGCTTTAGCATACAAAAATCATTTTTCATACACAAAGTCTTCAGTAGATTGTCGGCCTCGGCGGCGAGGCATTCGTGTTCATTCGTGTTCATTCGTGGTTCTAAATCAACAAGTTAAGTTATATGGAAATTGCCAATCATCTTGGAACTCAGCCGCTTCAAACACCACGGCTTATCCTGCGCCGCTTCACCATGGACGACGCACAGCCCATGTTCGATTTATGGTGCAACGATCCGCAGGTCACGCGTTTCCTCTCATGGGGCCCACACGGCACCATCGATAAAACAAAACGCCTTCTGAAAGCATGGAAACAGCGTTACGAAGATCCTTTGTTCTACAATTGGTGCATCGAATTCGAAGGCCTCCCCATCGGTGGCATCGACTTTGTCATGCGTAGCGAAAAGTCGCTCCGAGCCGAGCTTGGCTATTGCCTTTCAAACCGTTACAAAGGCCGCGGCATCGTTACGGAAGCCGCATGCGCCGTGCTGACGTTCGCCTTCGAAGACGTCGGTCTCCACAAAATCTGTGCAAAACACGACATCGAAAATCCCGCCTCTGGCCGCATCATGCAAAAGCTCGGCATGCGGCAAGAAGGCTATATGAAACTGGACGCGCAACGCCTCGACGGCACGTATTCCGACATGGTCCTCTACGGCATCCTCCGCGATGAATGGCTTCGATGATGGAAAACGAACACACATCGTCAAAAACTCCTGAACAGCAAGCATTTGAGCAAGCCTTGAAGGATGCCGTCACGATGCGCATGCCCTTCGGCAAATTCGGGCCGGAAGGCTATCCGCCCCACGGTCTTCTGCTCTGTGATTTGCCCTACGAATATCTCCGTTGCTTCACCCGCAAAGGCTTCCCCAAAGGACGGTTAGGCGAAATCATGTCCTTCGTCTATCAGTTGAAACTCGACGGCGCGGAAAACGTCTTCAAGCTCATCCGCGAAACGCCCCGCCAAAGCCTCCGCAAGCCTATAAAAAGGAATTATGATTTTGAATGAAGCATTAGCAAAAAAATCATCTTCTATTGTTGCCTTTTAGGAAACAAGTGTTATCTTATAAGCAACAATTATTTCAAGGAGGTTCGCATGCTTCAAAAATTGCTGGGTTCACAAGGCCGGGCCGAAATTCTAAAGAATTTGTTTACGCCAGAACATAAGAGCGTCCACTTGCGGCAGTTAGCGCGTTTGTCCGGCATAAGCGCCCCAGTTCTTCTGCGAGAATTGAATCAATTGGTCTCGTTGAAACTGGTCGTCGCTCAAAGGGATGGAAATCGCGTCAATTTTTCCGCCAATGTGGACAGCCCTCTTTTCAATGCGCTATGCGAACTTGTCTTGAAAACAGAAGGAGCCGCTGGAATCTTAAAGGAAGCATTTGCTGACAGTACTGCGTTGTGCATTTTCATCTTCGGCTCATACGCTAAAGGAACGGCAGATGCGGACAGCGACATCGACCTTTTTGTTATTGGAGATTGCGGATTGCGTGATGTGACAAGGCACATCCATGCCATAGCGGGAAAAATCGGGCAGGAAATCAATCCTTATGTCATAACGCAAAACGACTTCCAGACACGTCTCCAAAATCATGACCATTTTCTCTCTGAAATTTGCCAGTCACCGAAAATTTTTCTGAAGGGGGATGCAGATGAGCTTGCAAGACTGGCTGGATAACAAATGGCTTCGACCACATACGACAGACCGTCATGAAATGTCCAATTTACTGGCAATAGTTGATCGAGACATCGCAGATGCAACAGCAAATGACATTTCAGACGACTGGAAATTTGGAATCGCATATAACGCAGCATTGAAGCTCTGCACGATGATGCTTTATGCAAACGGTTTCAGGCCAGAAAACAACCTTGCACATTATCGAACATTGATGGCAATCGAGTTTTCCATCGGGCCTCATCGAAAGGAAGATGCCGTGTATCTAAACACATGCCGTGTAAAGCGGAACACAATCGAATACGACAATATCGGTGGAGCGTCCAGAGCAGAAGCAGAAGAACTGCTTGATTTTGTCAAAGAACTTCGCACAGAAGTTCTTACGCTTCTAGCTGAACATTTTCCAGATTTATCGCCATCTGAACCAAAATCAAAACAATAACCCATAAGCTTTCAGCCCTGCAAATGCATGGCAGAAAAAATCTTATGATTTGCCTTCGGGAAAGCATAGTCTTTCAATTGATCTTCCGTGATCCAATGCCATGAACGGTCGCAGTTTGGATTCTTCACATCCCCTTGCAATTCACAACGAAACGCATGCATCGTAATTGAAAAATGACTGTACGCATGCTTCACGACCGCCAGTTTCTTGCCGACCGCCACCGTCAGCCCAGTCTCCTCCATGATTTCGCGTTTGACGGCCATCTTTGGCGTTTCGCCTTCCTCTAACTTGCCTCCTGGAAATTCCCACAAACCACCAAGCATCTGGTCGTCTGAACGCTTCAAAATCAGTAACTTGTCGCCGTCATACACCAATCCAACCGCGACATCAAAATGCGGCGGCTTCTTCTTCGGCGTCTTTTTCGGATAGTCTTGCACGGCTCCATTCTGACACGTTTTGCACCATTTTGCGACAGGGCATTGGCCGCAATCCGCTTCCGACGGTTTGCACACCAACGACCCAAGCTCCATCATCGCCTGATTGAACGTTCCTGGATCCTTCACATTCTGAATGACTTCCGTCAGTTCTGAAAAATACCGCGATTTCACCTTCGGCATGTCGATCGGCGTATCATCCATCGTCATCCGCGCCCAAACCCGCAACACGTTGCCGTCGACAACGGGCACTTTCTGGCCGAAACCGATGCTCGCCACGGCTGCCGCCGTATAATCGCCAACGCCCGGTAGCTTTTTCAATTTATCGAAATCGCCCGGAATCTCGCCGCCCTGTTCTACAATCGCTTTCGCACAAGCGTGAAGATGCCGCGCTCGTGAGTAATAACCCAATCCCTCCCAAAGCTTTAGAATCTGTTCCTCTGGAGCGGACGCTAAATCTGCAACCATCGGAAACGCATGCATGAAGCGGTGGAAATACGGAATCACCGTCACCACCTGCGTCTGCTGCAGCATCACTTCGCTAACCAATATACGATAAGGACTTGCGACTTCACGCCACGGCATGGCCCGCCGATTTTTCTCAAACCAGCCGGTCAATGCTTTTGGCCATTCATCTTGCTTTTTCATCTGTCAGTCATCTTGTGCAAACGTTCCGTTCCTCTCACCAATCATTCTGCAAAATTACCAAACAATCCTGCATTTTCAAGCCATTCCATATGATTTTTGCGACGACTCTTTTGTCTGAAAATCAGTCCGTTCAATTGAATCTGTGCGGAGAAACATCATATTATATATTGGTTGATTGTCATTTTCATTTGAAGGAATACAATTATGAGCGCTTTTTCAAGCTACATCAGCACGCGGGGCGGCGTCGCTCCCGTTGATTTCGCACAGGCTGTCATGATGGGGCTCGCCGATGACGGCGGTCTTCTCATTCCATCGCAAATACCGTCCATTGAGAAAGATACATTGAACAGCTGGCGGTCGCTCACCTATCCGGAACTGGCCTGCGAAGTCATGCGTCCATTCGTCGGCGATTCCATTCCCTACGACGATTTCAAGCAACTCGTCGCCAAAAGCTACGCGACCTTCCAAGCCGACGATGTCATTCCTGTCAAAAAAGTCGGCAAAGTCTTCATCTGCGAACTCTTCCACGGTCCGACTTTGGCCTTCAAAGACGTTGCGCTCCAACTGCTTGGAAATCTTTTTGAATACCTGCTCAAACGTGATGGCGGCAAGCTCAACATCATCGGCGCCACCAGCGGCGACACAGGCAGCGCCGCCATCCACGGCGTCCGCGGCAAGCAAGGCATCGACATTTTCATCATGTTCCCAGACGGCCGCGTCAGCCCCTTGCAGGAACGCCAGATGACCACCGTTCCAGACGCAAACGTCCACTGCATCGCCGTCAAAGGCACGTTCGATGATGGACAACGCGTTTTGAAGGAAGTCTTCAACGATCTCGAATTCAAGCGTTCATATCATTTAGGCGCCGTCAATTCCGTCAACTGGGCCCGTGTTCTCGCGCAGGTTGTTTATTATTTCTGGGCGTCATTCAAAGCGCAGAAAGAAACAGGAGCCGCCGCCGTTCAAATCGCCGTGCCGACAGGCAATTTTGGCGATATTTTCGCAGGCTATGTCGCCCTCCGCATGGGTGCCCCCATCCGCCGTCTCATTCTTGCGACGAATGAAAACGACATTCTCAGCCGTTTCTTCAACACAGGCGTTTACAGCCGCGGAACGGTCTGCCCCACGCTCAGCCCGAGCATGGACATCCAAGTGGCCTCCAACTTCGAACGCTATCTCTACTACCGCGTCGGCCAGAATCCAGAAAAGGTCCGCGCCCTCATGACGCAATTCGCCAACGAAAAATCGCTGTCCATCGATGACGGCGGAGACACCACCTTCGCGGCTGGTCGCGGCGACACGGCCATGACACTCGACGCCATTAAACGCTACTACGATTCAGACAAATACATTCTCGATCCGCATACCGCCGTCGGTGTCTCCGTCGCGGAAAAATTCCTTGCGGACGACATTCCGACGGTCTGCCTTGCGACCGCTCATCCCGCGAAATTCGCCGCCGCCATCCAGAAGGCGCTCGGGGAGGATCTCGCCCATCATCCCACGCTGGATGCGTTGGTCAGCCTTCCGACGCGCCGTGTCACGCTTGATCCGCAAAAAGACATCATTGAGAAGTATGTGTCGGATTGTCTGAAATAGTTGATTTCTAGAAATCTAGAAGCCTAGAAGCCTAGAAATCTAGAATCTATCTATTTCAGCCCCATCTTCACGCGGATGAGCGCCTTGCCATCATCTGAAGCCGTCGTCACGACTTCCACGCGCTTTGCGTTTTTGTTCACGGAATTCCCTTTGAACTCTGGCTGTGGCACCGACACATCAACGACACGGATTTCACCACCGTTCAGCGTTTCCGTCACAAAACGCAGGTCGCCGTTGGCCAGCGTAACGGTCTTTTCATCGTACGCCTCCACTTTCTGATGCGTCGTGAAGCCCCAAACGACTTGCACACCGGGCTTTAGCCCTGTCAATTCATCTGTCACCGTCACGATGCCTTCGGGCGAAAGTTCTACTTTGCGAATGGCCGATTTGCAGTCGTTCGCATACAGCGATGTCAAATCCATGATGGTGTAGGCGGGTGATTCCGAAATTTCCATGAATCTGGCGAAACCTCTCACGATTTGCGGATGATCATCAATGACCAACGTGTTATGGCTCTTGTTGTTCAGGCGGAACAACTTCCAGCGGTCGCTATTCTGGGCGGCGCTCCACAGATTCAACCCCATGGATTCAACGCGATGATAGCCTTCCGCTCCCAATTCGCATGCCCAGCGGACTTTGCCTGCGTCCAAAATGAACGAACCGCCGTCCATGTGGCCATGCGGTCCGCCCGGGCTACCGCCCTTTAGACCGACATACGTCATTTTATCAACGTCCCACGTATTCCGCATCACCACGATCGGAACCGGACCACCGCCATTCCAGACGAGTGGTCTTTGGCTGACTGCGGACTCCACGCCTTCCGGTCTCTCGAACAGCCAGAAAAACATATATGCATGGAACCAATCATGGCGTGGCTTTTCATTGCAATATGCTTCAAACCGTTCGCGTTCATAACCTTCCACCAATTCTGGCTGATTGAAGCGCTTCGCGAACCACCACACGCTGCCAAGGCGGCTGCGGCCACCCGCGCCGCCGTCGGCATAATTGAAAACAATGCCGGATGGCCCCGTCGCATAGTCAAAATAGGCTCCCGTCTCCTTGAAGCCTTTCAATTCCGACAGGCCGAAATCCGTCCCGAAAGCATGGTCCATGATGGCCAATCCCATCACGTTGAAGCCTGTCCCGTACTCCCAGTAGCCTGGCCCTTCCGGATAGTTGCCGTTCGGCTCATAGGCGCGCATGGGAATCGCCATGTTCGTAATGTCTTCGTAGGCCTGTTTCAAGCATGTATCGAATTCGACATCAGCCGCCGCAATACAGCCTGCCAGCATGCCTGTATGGCAAACCTGCCCCCAATTGTTGGAGGCGCGACGCCACCATGATCCCGCTCCAGATGACTTAATGCCCTTCCGCAAAATGGCTTCTGCGAATGACTTGCGATCTTCCTCCGTCAATTCGTCATACAACCAATCATATCCTGTTGCCATCGCCAACGTCATTTCGCCGACATCCAGATAATGGCTTGGGTTCCAGTCGCTGAACGACGCGATGGCTCGCAATTCCGTGATGCAACGGTCGCGATATTCCACATGGCCTGTCAAACGATAGCTCAATGCAAGTGTTGAAACGCGGTAAATTGCTGTACGGGAGACACCAAGAAGACGACGTCCCTCAAGCTTGCGCTCCACAGGCGTCACTTCCATCAACGAATCCGCCGCTCTGCACAGACGGTCGCGCATGCGGCGGCGCATGCCGTCGCCTTCCGCTTCCTTTTTCAACGCCTCGAACTCCTCCGCGCTCGCGAACAGACGCGGATGCGGCATCGCCGCCACTTTTTTCATGACTGCTTCAACTTGTTCCATATCAACCTTCAAGCTCCTACTGTCACGTTTCCTTTGGCCATGTATAATCACTTCTTCATTCTTTAAATATTCCTTCGCCTCTTTTTCCGCCAATTCGAATAAATCGAAACTGTCCATATCTGCATCACCAGTTCCCGCAATCGCCGTATGGATGCGCAATTCCCAAACCACCGCCGTCGGTGGCGCCATGGCCTGCGTCGCAAACGATTGCCATTCCTTCGTCGCATTGAAATGATAAATCATCTCGCCACGTTGCATGGATGTCAAATGCGCGCCTTTTTCATCATAGAAATTCCAATGGATTGCCACGCAACCAGAATTGCTTGCCGTCCGCGCACGGAATCTCAGTTGATAAACCTTTCCCGCCTTGATGGGCTTTCTCATGAAAAACGCATCGCCACCTTTTGTGGTCCATTTATCTACGACGCGCATGCCGTAATTTCCATGACTAGCGGCCTCCGGAATGATGGTCGTGATGGTTCCTTTGTCATGGATATTCCAATTCTTGTCTTTTTCTTCGAAGTCCGCATTATCCAATGGAATACGTACGGCGGCCTGCACTACACCAACAAGTAATATTATACAGAATAGCAATTTTTTCATTCATTTTTCCTTTTTTATAAGGGACATAAGTATTTTGGCTTTAAGCTTTAAGCTTTAGGCTTTAAGCTCCGCCGAAGGCGGCTACCCCCTGTGTTTCATCATATCCCACAACAGCAACAGCCCGCCAATGGCGGATATGACATAGCCCAATAGCCCCATGATGGACGTGCCATACCAATGCGGCTTCGGATTCGCATGCACGACAATCGACGACCCCACCAGCATCGCCGCCAACACAATCGCGGCTGCCAACCGATTAAACACACCATCGAACACCTTGCTCAAATTCGTCATCCCTTGCACAGAATGTTCGAAATGCATCTTACCGTGTAGCAATTGTTTAAGCAACTGCCGCACATCGCGTGGTGCGTCATCCATCAGTTCGCCGATTTCATGCTTGTATGTCTTCAGACGTTTGAAAGCGGTCATCGGATTCATCTGCTCCAAAAGCAGTTTCTCCGCAAACGGCTGGATCTGCTTCATGAGCTCAAAGTTCGGATTCATGTCCCGTCCAAGCTTGTCGCTCATAGCCAACGCCTTGAACATCATGTAGATGTGCGGTTTCAAGAACAAGCCTTGCCGATAACACAGTTGGTAGAGATCATGCAGAGCGGAATTGATGTCCAGATTGTTCAGACGGCGATGCAAATGCTGATCAGAGAATGCGCCCAAATCGCGCTCCAATTCGCCCATGTCCGGTTCACCGTCATGTTCCGTCAGTGCCACCAGCACTCGCGCACATGATTTGAAATCGCCTGCGACAAGATACATCATCATGTCACCGAATAACTTACGTTCATCAACCGTAATGCGTCCCACATTGCCGAAATCGATGTAGCAGATGGTTGACGGCAATTGGAAAATCATGTTGCCAGGATGCGGATCCGCATGGAAGAAACCGTAATCAAAAAACTGCTCCAACAGCAGATTCGCGCCAAGTTCACTCAATTTCACCAAATCCGCTCCAGCCGCCCGCAATTCGTCCAGATTCGTCGCCTTGATGCCGCGCACGAACTCCATCACCAGAATCTGCTTCGTGCAATATTCTTCATAAACCCATGGAATATGGATACCTTCGCGATTCTTGAACTGATGCGCGAAACGCATCTGGTTTGCCATTTCACGCGAAAAATCCAATTCCTGCTCAAGCGAATTCTTGAATTCCTCCACGATTTTCACAGGCCGCAGAAAGCCAAGCTCTTCGCTGTGGCGCTCCAACGCGGCCGCCAGTTGCACGAGTATCTCCAAATCCAGCCGCATGCTCTGCGCAATGCCCGGACGTTGGATTTTCACGAAAACTTCCGTCCCATCCTTCAGTTTTGCAAGATGGCCCTGCGCCATGGAGGCCGCACCCACGGGATGTTCGTCGAACTCGGAGAACACATCTTCCAATTCATGACCGAGTTCCGTACGAATCTGCTGACGGACAAGATCCATGCCGAACGGCGGCACATTGTCCTGCAGTTTACTGAACTCATGCACGAAATCAGGCGGAATCATGTCCTGCCGTTGGGCCAATACCTGCCCAAGCTTCACAAACGTCGGGCCAAGCTCCACAAAGGCCATGCGCAGTCGTTCAGGCATGCTGTATTTAGCGGCGATTTCCGTTGTCTCGTCTTTTTTCCACGGCATGAACAGCCGCTTCAGAGTCTGCGGCACACGTTCGCGCAAGGAAATCGTATCGAAACCGTACTTGAAAAGCACGCGCACGATATGACGGAAACGGCTCAGTCGCCGATATGCCTGTGGAAGATGTCGGATGGTGTCAAAACTACCCATAATTAATTGTTTATTAGAGTGTTATTGCATCAGGGCGTTCCAATTCGAAACGATGGTCAGCCTGTCGCCGTACGCCGCATATAAATCAGGCAGATCAAACGACTTCAGCACGGCCCACGGCATCATGGCAGACGGCCACGACGGCACGGGATAATCCGTCCATTCTTGGAAGGATTTCGGTGTGTCCGCCAACGTCACCGTAACGACGGCATCGTCCAGCATGCCTGCGAACACCGCGATGATCGCGCCCTGCCCACGGCCGTAGAGATGGATTTTCTTCGCGCCTTCGGATTTCAGCAACTGCATCGTGCGCAACACGTCAAACACGCGTCGTCCAAGATAGCTTTCGCCAAACATCAGTCCGAAGCAGTGCATCATATAATCCATGCCGTAGGATTGGAAGAAGCCGCCGGACGGCTCTTCAGGCATGGATTCGCCAAGTCCGCGAACATCAAGGGCATACAACACGCCGTCGGCATTGATGCCTTTCATGAATTCGCTTTCGTTCGCGTCGATTTCAACAGATGTATGCGGCAGATACAGATGGACTTCTTCCTCCACGTCCAGCGAATTCGCCAAACCGCCATTTACCATGCGTTTCCGCATGATGGCGCGGACGCTTCCTTCCGTCTCCACGGCATAACGCGCCCACGTCTTTCCTGCAACGCGCAATGCACGCGGAATACGGAAATGCGGCGGTTCCTCAAAACCGCCTTTCGGAAGTTGCAACACATTGTCCAGAAGCGGTTTCCATTCATTCGCTGCCACAGGTTTCCGCGCCGCCGCCAAAGCGGCGGCTTTCTCGCGAATAATGTCTTGTATTGGCGTCGAACCTGCCTTCACGACGTTCTTTTCCGGCAAGACAGCCAACGTATCTTGCGATTCCAGAACAGGATCCATAAAGATCTGCTCGCCTTCCAAACCGCTGACGCGGCGGAAGAAACCGACCATCGCATCTTGATTATGTTTCGAATAACCATGCTGCGTCGGCCCGATGAACAACTCCACTTTGTCCTCTGCGCCGAACAACTTGTAGAACGCCTTCAAATCCGCATACGCCTCCTTCAGGCCGCGCCGCTCAAAAAAGTCATAACGCTGACCAAGCAGCATGACAGGCTTCGGAGCCTGCGTGAACATCAAATCGACCATTTCCAAACCCGCGCCAATCACGCCCGGAGGGCACTGCTCCGCATCCGTCGGCAGTTCGTTTTCAAGATTCGTCAAAAAGCTTGTCACATGGCAACTTGGAGCGCACATTGTCAGACGCGGTTCGTTCGCCCAAATCCATTCCGACAGCGTGCCACCGCCGGAATTTCCCGTCATGCCAACGCGCGTCGGATCGACTTCCGGCCGCGACAACAGCACATCCAATGCGCAACGACCATCCCACACGCGCCATCCGCCAAACGATTCGCCAAGCAATTCCAACTGCTTGCCCATGACGTTATGCGCGTCGCACAAGCCTTTTCCGACGCCGCGATTTTCCAAATTCACATACTGGTCGCGTTCGCCCTGCTGAATCGGATCGTACAGCAAAACGACGAATCCGTTCTTCACAAGCCGCACACTGAACGACTGATACGTATCCGTCGCCTTGCCTTCGATGCCATGACCGCAAGCTCCCAATACGGCGGGAGCTTTTCCTTTCAAGCCGTCTGGAATGTACAAGTCGCCTGTCACACGGAAGTTCGGACGGCTATTGAAGGAAACTTTCTCAATGCGATAGCCGTCGCGCTGCAATGTCTCACCATATTGGATGTCCAACGGAACTCGTTCAGGCCAAGGGCCGAACGCCTTATCGACAACGCTGCGGACATATTGCTGGTAGGCGATGGCGTCCTCCTTCGTCTTCAGTTTCGACAACCGTTCGTGGCGCTCCGCGCGCATCGCCCGCAACCGCTCCACGTAGTAATCCAACACCATGTGACCATAGCCGTTCTTTTCCATTTTCTTTTCTCCAAAGGCCGTTGAAACCGATACCATTAATAATAAAATGCTAATTGACAATGATTTCATTGTTTTGTACAATCATATGGAAGGGAGGCGTTCACAGTTCAACCAGAGACACTCCTTGCTCCATGCCGTTGTTTAGTTTCTGAAGTGCTGCAATAGCTTCGCTCTCAGTTGGATATGTATAAAGATCCTCCCACGAGCTCACGCGAGTTTGTATATGCAAGGCACTGCCAACAACCTTAGCACCTCCATAGCAGATAAGCACTTTCTTTTTATCAGGAGCCATGACTCTGGTTCTTTGCCGTGTCTGCACAACGGTCCCATCCTTTAACACAAACTGATGAGTGGCCAGAAAATCCTCAATTCCTTCAGAGAAGTATTCGCTTATAGCATCACTAATGGCCGATTCAATCTCATCTTGAATGTCGTCTCTCAGGTCTTGCAGTTCACATTGCAAATCTTCCAGTGCGCACTTCAGATCCGCCTCTTCCTCGTTCATACCATCCTCCATATTGACTTTCGCCTCTTCAATCTGTATTCGCTTTAAGCTTTAAGCTTTAAGCTTTTAGCTTACCCAAACATTTCCTCTATGCTCTGCTTGTAATAATCATATTTCTTCGGATAGTAAATGTTGTCACGATCCCCCACGTTGAAACGCTGCAAGCCGTTCAGCATCGTGCTACTGACATGCTCAAGCCGTTTGTCGCAAGGGATATAGACCGATTGTGTGCCCGGCCGCATCTCCTGCATGTAGCACAACTGATTCATTTCATAGTCCAGATCGTAGCCGTTGCGCAAGCCCCTCACCAGCGTCACATCGCAGAATTTCGATTCCTGTTCCATCAAATCGACCATCAATTGGTCGCAATAGACGACTTCATGGAACGGCAGAATCTTCTCCAGTTTCGTGTCCCGCTGGACATTTTTCGCAGGGTTGATACCGACCACCACGATCACTTTGTCGAACATTTTTTCCGCCTTCTCCAATATCGACAAGTGCCCGATATGGAACGGGTTAAATGTTCCCGCGTAGATGCCGACGCGTGGGCGGCGGCGTTCCAGATATTCCACGAGAAAATCAATCGTCGCCTTGCACTTCGGGAAACGCTTCGGAAACCGCTTGAAGAATGCGCTGCGCCCTTTGCGGTAATCCACCATATTCAGATATTGGAATTCGCGGAAGATCTGGAATTCGTATTCCAGCAAATCAACGTAGTTTCCACGAATGATGACTTGGCAGTCATACTGATGAAAACGCGCCGCCAATTCCGTTGGCGTGTCCTGCGTCTCCGTCGCTTTAATGGTCTGCCGAACCAGCCCCGCCACTTTTTCAGGCAACGGATTGCCCAGACGCGACATGATGAAATCAAACGCCTCGATGGATTTGTCTTCGCTGTCGCCGTCCTGCGGATACCAGACGACATCATGGAACAGCGCCGTGATGAGCAGCTGCGACGCCATGATTTCATCATCCCACGACGCCTTGCGGATGCTTTCGCAAATACTCAGAAGATGTTGCAACGTATGGAAATAGCGATGCGGCTGGCAATAAGCGGCGAACACTTTGTTCAGCCATTCGCCTTCATAGTCCAGACGATAGTAGTTGCGCTCCGCAAGCAGTTCGCGAATCCGCTGTTCCGTCTCTTTCACATTCATCTTATCATTCCTATAAATCTATCAAAAATCATTCAAAACCTGGAAGGCCGCAGGCGGGACGCCGGGCGGCACATCCGAGGCCGCAGGCGGGACGCCGGGCGGCACATCATCACAGCTTCACGCTGGCAAACAACCGCGCAGCATTTTCATACAACAGTGCGTTGATCTGCTTCTCCGTCAGGCCGCAGTCCAGAATGGCCCGCAACTGTTCGTAGTAGAACGTCGTGAATTCACACGCCGCCTCCGCGTCGTAGATGGCCGTGCCGATGCGGTAGTCCTCCGCCATCAGATAGGCGTATTGATTGTTGATTTCCACGGACTTACCATGCAACCACGCAATCGGCGCGTCCGAACCGAAGACGATGCGGTCGTTCGGGAAATGGTCGAAAGCGTATTTCAGCACGCCCATATGGTTGACCATCGCCGTATCCAGCCATGCATTCGGGCATTCCGCCAATTTGTCCAACATGCCGATGACATTCTGCATGTAGTACGCACGGCCGATATGCGCGAAAATGAACGTGGCGTTCGGCGCCTTGCGGCAGAGTTCTGGCATCTGTGCTTGATTCAGCGGATCTGCAAGACGTTGCTTACGAGGAATATGGACGGTCGCAATCAGTTTACGACGGTTCAACACTTCCAACTGTTCATCCGTGAACATTTCGCGAACTTCCACGTCGCTTTCCTTCTTGCCATATGCCGCGCCAGCCAGGCCCGGATATGGTTTCACACCGACAAGTTTATAGTCAACCAGACGCCGTTCAAGCGTTTCCGCTGAATCCAACGGCGACACAACCGCCATCGAATAAATCTTCTTGTTGTCGTGATACGGAATGTCTTTTTCACGATCCGCGACAGGATTCACGGAGCCGAAGCAATTGAATGTAACGTCGATACCCGGCAACAGTTTCTTGTACATTTCAACGCAGAATTCGCTACGGTGTTCGCCGCCGAATTTCTGATAACATGACTTCTCCCCTAAATTGAAATCCGGCGGGAAGCAGTCTTTATTGAACACATGCACATGCGCGTCAAAGAGCTTCTTCGGCAGACGCGGCGCCAATTCCTCCGCAAACACCTTGCGGTCCATGTCTGAAACAAGTGGATACTGCATTGTTTTCTTTCCTTTGTTATTGTTAGTTGTTAATTAAAAAAGATTTAGAGCTTCCGCATGACATCCTTTGCATTCGCGAAGCGATGAACAACCGCCGAGCAGACGGAGGCCGTCTTGATCTTCAGCAATCCATCATGCCATGCCTGCATAAAATCATCAGCACTACGGCCGACGTCTGCGAGGCTTTTGTGTGTAATCCGTGTATTCTGTGGTTCAAAATTTTCGTGTCCTTTCGTGCTTTTCGTGGTTAAACAAAATTGCACGTTATTAATTGTTA